>Ga0182018_10000245_pt1 | contig 71400 bp, 62 predicted proteins | sample 812P2MmetaG_FD_120490 | JGI IMG/M metagenome (GOLD analysis project Ga0182018, IMG submission 120490) | Permafrost microbial communities from Stordalen Mire, Sweden - 812P2M metaG | ecosystem: Environmental > Terrestrial > Soil > Wetlands > Permafrost | place: Sweden: Stordalen | collected... | reverse complement strand
GTCCCGGAGGAGCCGTATCTCTACAATCATCTCTCCGCCGTCGAGTACCTGACCATGGTTGCGCAACTGCGCGGGCTTCCGGGCAGGCAGTCATCCGAATGCATCGATGGGCTGCTCCGCCTGCTGGCGCTCCACGACGACCGCCACGCATCCATCTCCGGTTACTCAAAGGGCATGCGCCAGAAGGTTCTCATCGCAGCTGCTCTCATGCACAATCCCGATCTCATTCTGCTCGATGAGCCCTTTTCCGGACTCGATGTCGGCACCGCGATGGTCCTGCGCAGTCTCATTCAAGAATTGGCCGCCCGCGGCAAGGTGGTTCTTTTCAGCTCGCATGAGCTCGATACCGTCGAACGCGTCTGCGCACACGTCGTGATTCTCCACCGCGGGAAAATTGTCGCCGACGACTCAATTGAACGCCTGCGTTCCTTGATGGCGCTGCCCACGCTCGAAGCGATCTTTTCCCAGCTCGCTGTCGAGCAGGACACTGAGTCGACGGCGCGCCAGTTGGCGGATCTCATCCATGCATAAGGCAATCCGCACGCTGATCGCAAAATTGCCGCTTGACTTCCGCGTTCTTTGCCGCCAGTTTTTCCTCCGCGTCGTTGACCTCGAGTCCCTCTCAATTCAAGCCGATGTCATCGGGTTTCTCGGCCAGTTTGCCGGCGTGCTCATCATCATCAGCTTTGTTTTTGTCATGATGCTGGTTTACCCAATCCTCTTCATGGATGATGCACGCACGTTGGCCTTTCTCCGGGAAATGACCTGGCCAATGGAGCAGCTTCTCATTACCACGACGTTCCTGGTGACCGGACTAATTGCAGTAGTCAGTTGGGATGCAACCTTTCCTGACCGGCGCGACATCATGGTGCTCGCGCCCCTTCCCATAAAGCCGCGCACCATCCTCTTTGCCAAGGTGTCTGCCGCAGCCACGGTGCCCAGCCTTGCTGTCCTCGCCTTGAACCTGCCCACCTGCCTGGTATTTTCATTGCTTCTCGGATCTCTGCACGGCTCCGCCTGGGGTGTCGCCCGATTCTTCTTCGCGTATTGCTTCACGATGATCGCCGCAAGCGGAATCCTTTATTGCGCGGTGCTCACCATACAGGGTGTGACGACCCTGCTGCTCTCCCGAAGAGCCTTTCTGCGCCTCTCTGCAATTTTGCAGTTGGCTGCGTTTGGTCTGTTCATCAGCGTGTACTTTCTCGAGCCGTCAACCCCTACGGTTGCCGCAATGACCCGGGCTGACAACGAGTGGTTTGTTGCCTGTTCACCACCGTACTGGCTGCTCGCAATGATGAATCAGTTGAACGGCACGCTGCCGCCGGAGTTGAATTGGCTCGCCATGCGCGCATGGATCGGCCTTGGCGTCTCCGCCTCAGGAGCCGCTCTGTCGCTCCTGCTTTGCTACCTGCGGACAATGAAGCAAACTGTTGAGGAGCCGGACCTTGTCCCGGGAGCGGGCGGCCTGCATTGGACGCCGCGCATGGGCAGCTTGCTTCAAACAGCGTTGGTCCTCTTTTCGCTGCGATCTCTTACGCGAAGCCGGCAGCATCGTGTCACCTTTGCATTCTTTTTCTCCATTGTCCTGGCCATCGCGCTGTCCATCCTGCGCGGGGAAATGCCGCTCGGTAGGCCCATCCCAGTTTCGATGGATTTTCTAGTCCCGACATTCGTGATGATGGGTTTTGCGACCCTTGGACTGCGCAGCGTTGTCGCGTTGCCCATCTCGCTCACTGCCAACTGGGTTTTGCGCACTACCCAGCTTTGCCCACCTGAGAAATACATCGCCGCGAGCCGGCTCACCATGTTCCTATTGGCCATCGTCCCGGTGTGGCTGATCTCGGCAGCACTGGCCGTCCCCCTCGTGCCTCCCAGCCTGGTGTTTGGGCATTTGCTCGTGCTTGCGTTGTTTGGATCGGTGCTGGTCGAGCTTTGCCTTTTGGGCTTCTACAAGGTTCCGTTTACCTGCTCGTACTTGCCCGGAAAACTGAATGTTCATGTGGTGTTTTGGGGGATGCTTGTTGTCTACATGACCGTCGTCGTTTCAATCGCAGAATTTGAGAACCATGCCTTGAGGAACCCGCCTGAATTCTCCGTGCTCGTGATCCTTCTTGTCATAGTCGGTGCGATGCTCTGGGCATTCAATCGTCATCGCGCCAAGTCCGCGGTTCTCTACTTTGAAGAACTTCCGGATGTACAGATTACAACTCTGGGCCTCATTTCTGTCCCCTCACCACGCATCGGGCAATAGGTATACGGTTGTCAAAGAACGTTGGGTATTGCGGCAGCTCACAGACAGCAATCGGAAGCCACACTTGGGTGTGGCCGCCGATTACCTTCACTCGAGTGATAGATACTCTTTTAAAAAGCCGCCACAGTCTGGCGCAGGCTATACGAGCTGAGCGTCTTGATGTAGTTCCCGCGATCGAACGGCGACGTGTCCGGCACAGATCGCCGGCTCAGGCAACCTCGTGTCTCCCACAGCGACGCGTATTCGCGCTTCTCCAGCCAGTACCGTACATCCGCCAACACTCTGCCGATATGCTCGATGCCGTGAATGTGCAGCGCTGACGCCATCATCGTCACGCCCGCCCCGGCCATGATTCCTTTCAGCACATCTTCTGCCGAGTGAACGCCACCGGAAATAGCGAGATCGATGTTGATATTGCCGTAAAGAATCGCCGCCCAGTGCAGGCGCGACAGCAGCTCTGACGGCGTCGAGAAGTGCAGCGTGGGCCGCACCTCAAGCGTCTCGATGTCAAAATCCGGCTGGTAGAAGCGATTAAAAATCACCACGCCCTTTGCGCCCACAGCCTCAAGCCGGGCGGTCAGGTGCGGCAAGCTGGTGAACGACCGCGAAAGCTTCACAGCCACTGGGACTTTCACCGCTTCGGTCACCGCGGCCACAAGGTCCAGAAGCTGAAGCTCAAGTTCGCCCGAGGTCTGGCTGCGGCTTGTTGCCAGCGCGTAGGTGTTCAGCTCGATCGCGTCGGCCCCGGCCAGCTCCATGTCCTTGGCGAAGCGAACCCAGCCACCGGTTGTCGCTCCGTTCAGGCTGGCCATGATCGGAATCGAAACCGCTGCCTTGGCGCGCCGCAGGTGTTCGAGATAAACCTCCTGCGTCATCCGGTAATCGTCAAGATCAGGCAAATAGCCAAGCGATTCCGCAAACGATTCGGTCCCCCGCGAAAGGTCCTCATCCAGCGCTTTCGACTCAAGCTCCAGCTGTTCCTCAAAAAGCGAAGTCAGCACGATCGCCGAGGCGCCTGCGTCTTCCATGCGGCGAACGTTGTCAATCGACTCCGAAAGCGGCGTCGACGACACCACAATGGGGCCACTCAGCTTCAGGCCAAGATACTGCGTTGAAAAATCAATCATTCGGTGCCTCCGTCAACTACGGCTACCAGTTTTTCTTCAGCCTTTTCTTCAGGCGCGATGTGCGGAGTCTCGCCGCGGCCCGCCATGGCAGCTCGCCCAGAGTAGACGCGCCATTGGCGCTCCACGTCGTCTTGCGCCTCCGCGAGCAGCTTTGCCGCCAGTTCGGGATTGCTGCGCGCCAGCATGGTGTAGCGTGCTTCGCGGTAGCTGTACTCCTTGAGCCGGATCGACGGCGCCTTCGAGTCAAGCTGGAAGGGATTCTTGCCTTCCTCGCGCAGCGCCGGGTTGTAGCGCATCAATGGCCAGTAGCCGGACTGCACAGCAAGCTTCTGCTGCTCCAGCCCATGCACCAGGTCGTAGCCGTGTGCGATGCAGCTCGAGTAAGCAATGATCAGTGACGGCCCATCGTGCGCTTCGGCCTCCTGGAAGGCCTTCACCACGTGCGTGTCGTTGCCGCCCAGAGCAACCTGCGCTACGTAAACGGAGCCGTAACTCACCGCTTCCATCGCCAGGTCTTTTCTGCTGTTTGGCTTGCCTCCCGCGGCAAACTTGGCCACCGCGCCGCGCGGCGTTGCCTTGGACATCTGCCCGCCCGTATTCGAATAAACCTCGGTGTCCAGCACCAGAACATTCACGTTCTTGCCGGAGCCGAGTACATGGTCCAGTCCGCCAAAGCCGATGTCGAATGCCCATCCGTCGCCGCCCAGGATCCACACGCTCTTGCGCACCAGGGCATCGGCAATTGCCAGCAGGTTGCGTGCATCTGAGGATTCGTTACCGGCAAGCTTGTCGCGCAGGGCTATCACGCGCTCTCGCTGCTTGTTAATCTCCGCCTCTGTCTTTTGCGAGGCCCCAATCAAGTGGGCAACCAGTTCAACGCCGATCTCTTGGGCAAGCCGCGTCACCAGCGTTTCAGCAAAAACCTTCTGTTGATCGAGGCCGGTTCGCATGCCAAAGCCAAACTCCGCATTGTCTTCAAACAGTGAGTTGGCCCACGTCGGCCCGCGTCCCTGCGCATTGCTTGTGTAAGGCGTCGTCGGCAAATTGCCGCCGTAGATTGACGAGCAACCCGTCGCATTGGCGATGTAAAGCCGGTCGCCAAACAGCTGCGTCAACAGCTTGATGTACGCCGTCTCCCCGCATCCCGAGCAGGCTCCTGAGAACTCAAACAGCGGTTGCAAAAGTTGGATATCTTTCACCTGCGTGTGCGACAGCTTGTTGCGATCCGTTTCCGGAATCCCCAGGAAGAACTCCCAGTTGTCGCGCTCCGCCTCGCGCAACGGAGGTTGAGGGGCCATGTTGATCGCCTTGTGGCTGGCGTCGCTCTTGCTCTTCGCGGGACACACCTCCACGCAAACCGCGCAGCCCGTGCAATCCTCAGGAGCCACCTGCAGCGTGTAGTGGTCCTGGTCCATCGCTTTCCACTTGGGCTTGGCCCACTGGAAAGTCGCCGGCGCCTTGTCCCCAAGCTCCGGGCTGTACACCTTCGCGCGAATCACCGCGTGCGGGCAAACCATCACGCACTTGCCGCACTGGATGCACAGGTCCTTGTCCCAAACTGGAATGAACTGCGCAATGTTCCGCTTCTCCCATTGCGCAGTGCCCGTTGGAAATGCTCCACCGGCCGGAATCGCACTCACCGGCAGTTGGTCTCCGTGACCCGCTGCAATCTGCCCCAGCACATTCCGCACAAACTCCGGCGCCTTGCCGCTGATCGATGGAATCAAATCAAACTCGGACGTCGAAACCGCCGGCAGCTTCACTTTTTCCAGGTGAGCCAGCGCTGCATCCACGGCGGCAAAGTTCTTTTCGACCACCGCGTCGCCGCGTTTGCCGTAGGTTTTCTTGATGGCTTTCTTGATCTGGGCAATGGCTTCTTCGCGCGGGAGCACGCCGCTGATCGCGAAGAAACACGCCTGCATGATGGTATTGATGCGCGTGCCCATACCCGTATCGCGCGCTACCGTGTTGCCGTCGATCACGTAGAACTCAATCTGCTTGGCCAGCATCTCCTGCTGCGTGGCTTTGGGCAAATGGTCCCAGACCTCGGCCGCCGAGTAGGGCGAGTTGAGCAGAAACACAGCGCCCGGCATGGCTGCTTCCACCACGTTCATCTTCTCCAGGAAGCTGAAGTTGTGACAGGCCACAAAACTGGCGCGCGTAATCAGGTAGCTTGACCGGATCGGATTCGGCCCGAACCGCAGATGCGATGTAGTCATCGACCCGGATTTCTTCGAGTCGTACACAAAGTATCCCTGCGCAAAGTTCGGTGTCTCGCTGCCGATGATCTTGATCGAGTTCTTGTTCGCGCCCACCGTGCCGTCGGATCCAAGCCCATAAAACAGTGCGCGCACCGTCTTCGGATCCTCGGTTGAGAAGGTGGGATCGTAAGCAAGGCTCGTGTGCGTCACGTCATCGTCGATGCCAATCGTGAAGTGGTTCTTCGGAGAGGGCTTGGCCAGCTCATCGAAGATGCCCTTCACCATCGCCGGCGTAAACTCCTTCGAAGACAATCCATATCTTCCGCCGATGACCGTCGGCTTGATGGCGAAGGGCAGACCGGCGTTCTCCGCCAGCACAGTGATGATGTCCTGGTACAAAGGTTCACCCGTGGCGCCAGGCTCCTTGCACCGGTCGAGCACCGCGATCGACTTCACCGTCTCCGGCAGCACCGCCAGGAACGCGCTCGCATCGAAAGGCCTGTAAAGACGAACCTTGATCATGCCCAGCTTTTCGCCCTGCTTGTTCAGCAGGTCTACCGCTTCTTCAGCAGCTTCAGCGCCGGAGCCCATCAGCACAATCACACGCTCCGCATCGGGCGCGCCGTAGTAGTCAAACAGGTGATAGGCGCGACCGGTCTGCGCGGCAAAGCGATCCATGACCTGCTGCACGATTCCCGGAACCGCCGCGTGGAACGGGTTGCAGGCTTCGCGAGCCTGGAAGAACACGTCCGGATTCTGCGCCGTCCCGCGGATGACCGGGCGATCGGAACTCAAAGCATTCTTGCGGTACTGAATGATGTACTTGTCCTCCACCAATGCGCGAATCGTCTCATCGCTGATGGGCAGAATCTTGCCCACTTCATGCGAGGTGCGGAAGCCGTCAAAGAAATGAATGAAAGGAATGCGGGATTCAAGGGTGGCGATCTGCGCCACCAGCGCCATGTCGGCAACTTCCTGCACGGAGTTCGATGCCAGCATCGCCCACCCGGTCGACCGGCAGGCCATCACGTCGGAGTGGTCGCCAAAGATCGACAGCGCATGAGTGGCCAGCGTCCGGGCCGTCACGTGCATCGTCGCCGGGGTCAGTTCACCGGCAATCTTGAACATGTTGGGAATCATCAGCAGCAAGCCCTGCGATGCCGTGAAAGTGGTCCCGAATGCACCAGCCTGCAGCGCGCCGTGCAGCGCACCTGCGGCTCCGCCTTCGCTCTGCAACTCCTCCACCACGGGCAATGCGCCCCAAATATTTTTCTTCCCTTCCGAGCGCCACTGATCAGCCCACTCGGCCATCGGCGAAGACGGGGTAATCGGGTAAATTGCGACCACTTCGGAGAGACGATAGGCCACCGAGGCGGCTGCCTCGTTCCCATCAAGAATCACCATTTTCTGTTCACTCATTCGCTTTGCCTCATAGCGCGGCCTGGAGAATTCAACCGCTGGAATGAGTCTCGTATGAAGGGGTTAGCGCCGCTGTGACGAGAGACACACGGCGGGAGGCAATCCCACATTATGAATAGTCCGTATCTAAATCCAAATACTGCCGAGCTCGCGCTTTTAGTCAGCCCTGACTCAGGATGGCCGCGCAAGCGCTGAACGAAGAATCTTGATCGTCTCTTCCAGGTGCTTTCGCCCAATCGGGCGAACCGAGAAATACGTCTCCGCGCCCTTCCCTGTCTGCAATATCGCCTCATCAAGGGGCGTGCGTCCGTCACTATTTCGAATGCCGGGTCTGCACCAGAATCGAGCAGAATTTCAACGAACTCGGTGGGATCAAGGACGATCCGGCTCGTAATGGCGCAATGCATCGGCGTGTTGCCACCATCATTCAGCCAGTTTGGATTCGCTCCGTGATCGAGCAGCACACGCGTAACGTCCGTTGAAGCCACCATCGCCGCGGGTCTCCAGGCATGGCCGTCGTACGGCGCGAAATCGACAACAGCGCCATGCTTGAACAAGATCTCCGCCGACTTCGGTTGTTGCCCATAGGCCGACCAACCCAGCGGAGATTCACCGGTCGTCAAATCGTTCGCGTTCTTTCGATCACTCTTCAAAATCTGGCGGAGCGTGTCGTGCATCCCGTAGACTGCCGCCGCGCACACGTCGGGCTCAGCACCGGCGTCCAGCAGAATCTTCGCGAAATCATCGTGATCCAGTTCGAAACAGTCATGCAACGGCAACCGGCCGTCGGCGTTGCGCACATTCAGGTCAACCCCGCGTTCAATCAGCAGTCGCACCACGTCGACCTTGGCTTCCGCGATTGCCAGGTGAATCATGCGCATGGCGTGCGCGTCGCCGGGCTGTACGCCTTGATTCGGATCGGTTCCTGCATTGATCAGATCCGGTTCGCTATCCAATATCTTTTCGATTGTCTGCAGGTCGCCTGCGCAGATTGCATCGGCGAGTTGCCGCACAAATTCTTTTCGAGACGTACGGCCCATCGCTCAACCCTCCATCAAATCAATCGGCGGCGGTTGGCCCGCCCCAATTCCGGCAAACAACATCCGGAACCCAATTCTTGACGCACTTTTATATCGGCAATCTTGCGAAATCGTGAAGTCAGAGTTCACCCGAACCAAAACCATCTGCCGCTAAACTCGCCCGGTCAACCCATCCACCAGCGCTTCCCACTCGGCATCCAGCGTCGGCCGGTGAAATCCGTGGCCGGCCTTCTTGTACCAATAGTCGGCGTTCCACGCCTCGCCCTCTTTGCGGTGCAGGTAGGCATGAACAGCCATTCCGTCCTGCGTCTCAAGTTCATCCACAAGCGCATGCGCCTGGGCCCAATCCCCCTTGGCGTCCCACCACAGCGCCGCCAGTGTCAAGGGCAGCCCGCCAGGCGGCTCTTCGCCGGTCAGGGATGCTCGGAACTCTTTGGAATCCATGGAACGGTTGTATCACCCACTTTTTTCTCCCGGCAATAGCTTTCGACGAACCAATGTGATTTAGATCACTTCCGCTAAAACGCCACACTGATATGAAAGTCTCATCGTTCCGATGAAAGACAAAGAGGCTGGGCAAGTGAGCCGCTGAAGGGACGGTGACAGGTCAGTCGTTACCCCGCCCCGGAGGTTAACCCATGCGCTTGCTTCGCCGAAAAGTTGTAGAGGCCGCCGTTTGCAACCCAGACCAAATTGGTCGTATACTGATATCCGACCAATCCGGTCGTAGTTTTCGTTTCGTGTTTCGTTTCAAGGTTCTGCCCTTTCGGCAGACCCCAGGAGCAAGGCTGTTGAGCGTGCTGAGCGAGTTGAAGGTCGGTGAAACCGGAGTGCTGGTGTCACTCGATCTTCCCGAGTCCGTCCAGAACCACCTGATGCATATGGGGTTCGTCCCAGATGCCCTAGTCACGGCTCTGCGCCGCGCTCCTGCCGGCGACCCCACGGTTTATGGTGTGGACGGCATGGAGATTGCTCTCCGCCACAAGACCGCTGAAGCCATCCGCGTCCGTTCCGCCGAAAATGGCATTACCGGCGACATGGAATCCGACGTAGACACCAGTTTTGACATCCCCGGGCTGACCGAGGCTGCGCAATGAACGCCTGTTGCGACGTTCCGGCGTTTGTGCAGCCTGCCGCCCCGCCGACTCCCGCGACGTTTAAGACCGTCGTCCTCATCGGGCCACCGAACTCCGGCAAGTCCACTCTTTTCAACCGGCTTACAGGACTTCGCCAGAAAGTCGCCAACTACCCCGGCGTCACCGTCGAACAGCGCATGGGCCTCATGGCCGGTGTCGGTCGCGAAGACCTCACTCTCATTGACCTGCCCGGCATCTACTCGCTCACCCCCTACTCTGAGGATGCCCGCGTCTCCATCGATGTCCTTCGCGGCAAGATGCCCGGCACCCCAAAGCCCGACGCCATACTTCTGGTCCTCGATTCGCTGCACATGACGCGGCAGTTAATGTTGGCCGCGCCTGTACTGGCCCTGGGCCTGCCCACCATGATCCTGCTCAATATGGCCGACCTCATGAAGTCACGCGGTGGCCAGGTGGATACGCTGAAACTTGCCAGGGAGCTATGCGCCCCGGTCGCCTTGATCAGCGCCACAAGCGGGAAGGGGGTGGAAGCGGTTCCCCTCTTCCTCAATCAGCCCGGCAACGGCACGGCGGCCCCGCCGCTCGCCCTCCCTGTTGTCGGCAACGCGGCCAGCGCTCACTCATGGGCAGCGCAGGTAAGCCGCCGCACCGGCTACCGCGCCCCTCTCTCGGCTGAAGACAGCCGCAAGGTCGACAACATCCTCCTCCACCGTGTCTGGGGACCCTTGCTGTTTCTCGTTGTGGTCGTAGGCGTCTTTGAAGTGGTCTTCTCCATCGGACAGCCCCTGTCTGACGGTTTTGGCGACGTCCTTGCTCGCATGGGTGGCTTCGTGCGCCCATTTCTTCCCGCCGGCTGGATTCAATCGCTCTTACTGGACGGTGCCTGGAAGGGCATCTCCTCCGTGCTGGTCTTCCTGCCCCAGATCCTCCTGCTCTTTCTCTTCATCGGAATTCTCGAAGACACCGGCTATCTCGCCCGCGCCGCCCTCATCGCCGACCGCGTCATGCGGACAATCGGCCTCAACGGCAAAGCATTTATTCCCCTGCTCTCGGCTTACGCCTGCGCCGTACCTGCCATCATGGCCACGCGCACCATTGAGAACAAGCGCGACCGCTTCGCCACCATTCTCGTCACCCCCTTCATGACCTGCTCGGCGCGGCTGCCGGTGTACATGCTCCTCATCGCCGCCTTCATTCCGAACATCACTTTCCTGCATGGCTTTCTCGGCCTGCGCACCATCGTCATGCTCAGCCTTTACCTGGCCGGCTTCGTTGGTGCCATGACCACCGCTTGGCTCCTCAAGAGCTCTATCCTCAAGTCCAGCGAGACGCCCTTCATCCTTGAGCTGCCGCAGTATCGCATGCCCACGCTGTGGTCGCTGATCCTTCGCCTGATCGACCGCGCCAAGATCTTCCTCCGCCAGGCAGGAACCGTCATCCTCGCCGTCACTCTTGCTCTCTGGGTCCTGGCCCACCTGCCCGTCGTGCACACCACGGGTGGAACGTACTCCGCGCCCGAGCTGGCGGACAGCGTCATCGGCCGCATCGGTCACTTCATCGAGCCGGCCATTGCGCCCCTCGGCTTCAACTGGAGGATCGGCATCGGCCTCATCTCCAGCGTCCTAGCACGCGAAGTCATGGTCAGCACGATGGGGACTTTGTACGGCGCCGACCCGGAAACACAGGCCATGCACCTGCAAACCGCCCTGCACCACGACATGACCCTCGGCGGCGCGCTCGCCCTGATGATCTTCTTCGCCTTCGCCATGCAGTGCACCTCCACCATGGCCGTAGTCCGTCGCGAAACCAACAGTTGGAAATGGCCCGCCCTCCAATTCGCCTATATGCTCGTCCTCGCCTACGGCGCAGCCTTCGTCGTAAACCACGTAACCATGGCCATCTTCGGCTAATCAGCAGACCAACGTTGCCGGTGCCCCACGTCTGGACTTTGAGACCCGGGGAATGTGCCGGATGCAGTGCGATGCCGCCACCCGGTGCGGAGGACTCCTTCAGCCGTAATTCTGGTTATCAAGCAGTAATTGACGGTCGCCGACATCCAACCAGAATTCAAAGTACGCACCTGGTTTTGTCTCAATGAGCGCAAGGGAGTCCATCAGTCTGATGAGGTGTTTCCGCCATGTTGGTTGATATCCTGAGATGGATCCGCAGCAGGAGCGTTCACGCTTATGACACGACCGGCCATGCAAGGGATTTCACCATCAATCATCGTCAGCAACGTCGATGAAACCATCGCCTTCTACCGCGACAAACTTGGATTTGAGATAAGATTCCAGGAGCCTGATCGGAATCCTTTCTTCGCCATCATCGGCCGCGACGGTGCGCAAATCCTAGTCAAATCCCAAAAAGATGTGTCGCCGCTCCCGAACTCCAGGCGTCATCCGTTTATGAGGTGGGATGCATTTGTCTATGTACCAGACCCCGATGCGCTTGCCGCCGAATTTGCCGATCATGGCGCAGCATTCAGCGAACCGCTTAAGGATACGCACGACGGTCTGCGCGGTTTCGAGATTTCCGACCCTGACGGCTATGTCTTGTTCTTCGGCCGTCCCAGGTAACCAGGCCCGCCGTTCTCAGTTTTCAGTCGGCATTTTGGCCGCAGCGTCCACGGCCAACACAGCTACGTTTCCTTTGCGGCTTTCGATTTTCAGCCCCAACTGATCCTGCAGGGCCCTCTGCCAGGACGTGAACATATCGGTACCCAGTTCCGGGTGGATATCCACGCTGAAATCAAAAATACCCTGCAGTCCTGTTTTGTCCACCACGGGAATCGGGGACGTACTTGCGCGAACCGGTTCGCTCGGATTGTCTGTAGCCGGTACAGAGAACTGCACCGCAAGCAGGTCCGCGAACTCGCGCAGATCCCCGTGAAAATGAAATCCGCCTGCCGCCCTCACCGGTTCTCCGCCGTTCAACGGGTGGATCTTGGCGCCCGATGGGCCAATTACCAGCTCGTACACCCGCATCTCTCGCATCTCGCTGTGCTGTTTCAGACTGAACCGCTCGGCAACAAGGCTTCGTATCATCAGAGCCATTTGCTCTCGCGTGCTCACGCCCGTTGCTCGTGCGTCGATATCGTATTCGTTCTGGCCCAGCCAGCTTGGCCCCAGTACTTGACTCAGTTGCAGTTGGTAAGCCTCCGCCACCAGCCGCTTCAGCGTGACATTTCTGCCTGTGAACCTGGTGGGCGAGTAGGCAATTTGATTGTTATAGTCCGGTCCCACCTGGTGTTGGCTCGGCTTCACCGAGGCAACGTCAAATGCCGGTGCCGCTTGTGAGGCGTGGCCGAAGGCCATTGAGCCCGAAAGCGAGAGAGCAATCAAGAGGGGTAGCGCACGCATGGCCTCAAGCATATCTGCCACCAGATGGTTCCACAATTCGCTTTGCGATCAGATCGTCCTTGCAATGGGAGAATGCGCAGCCATTGACATGGGAAACTTCCACTGCTATCACCGTAGCGTACCGCAGATATCTCAAGCTATCTCAGGAGAGATCCATGAAACGGACAATTGTCAGGGCGATGACAGTCAGCAGCTTCGCGCTGGTCGTCATGCTGGGCGCAGCGCTGAAAGCGCAAACGCAGGATGCCAAAGCACGGTATCCCACCATGCCGCCTCTCGATCAGTACCTGATGCCCGACGTGAATTCTGAAATCGCGCTAGCTCGTAGTGCTGCTCCAGCATCCATTGCGAACGGAGCCGAAGTGATGGTGCTGAGGCGGAAGGGATACACGACCGCAGTGAAAGGCACAAATGGCTTTCTCTGTGTCGTGGAACGATCATGGGGCGCCGCCACCGACGAACCGGACTTCTGGAATCCCAAGGTTCGCTCCCCGATCTGCTTTAATCCACCCGCCGCAAAAACGTTTGTGCCCATCTTCTTCATGAAGACCAAACTGGTGCTGGCAGGAAAATCCAAGACGCAGATCGTTCAGGCCACCGCATCGGCACTCGACAAAAAGGAATTGCCCGCGCTGGAGCCGGGGGCGATGTGCTACATGATGTCCAAGCAGCAGTATTTGAGCGACCGCGACATGAGCTGGCATCCGCATCTCATGTTTTTTGTCTCCGGCGACGTGGCAAAAAGCTGGGGAGCGAATCTGCCGGGCTCGCCGGTGATGGCGGCCGACGACCCTCAAGAACGGGTGACGATTTTCCTCGTGTGGGTTGGTCAATGGTCCGATGGGACGCCGGCTCCGCCAATGGAGCATTGACCTCAGTTCAATTCTTGAGGCAGCGGAGGACCAGGGATGCTCGCCTTCCCCGCTCCCACTTCTCGTGCAAGCTGGCGCTCCGCTGTGCTCGGTTCGCCTTTTTTCCGCCGTCCACTGCGGTATATTAAGCCGTATTCACTCCGCGTAAAGGGCGACACTGATCAAAACCAATCGCACCTCCTCGTTCCACTGCTACCCGCTTGTAGCCAAGCCTGCATCCGCGTTCCATGGGTCAGCGGCCAACTTAATTGCCCTCTGCTTCCTCCTTCTATCCTTCGCCACTTCGCTCGCCGCCCAGCAGCCTCTGTCGCTCGCCGACGCCGATCTTCGGGCCCAAACCATCTTTCAGCAATCCGGCGTCACAGGCATGGTGCTGGTGGTCGTGCGCAATCGCGAAGTCATGATCAAGGGCTACGGCGAAACAGCTCCCGGCTCCGGCCGCACGCCCGATGCCAGTTCCTTCATTCGTCTCTGCTCCGTGTCCAAAGTCCTCACCGCCGACGTTCTGCTCAAGCTCGTGGCCGACGGCCATGCCTCTCTCAACGATCCCTTACAGCGATACGCTCCCCACGGAAAGCTGGTCCCCACCGGCGATGACGGAACACAGATCACCCTGCTCGATCTGGCCACACACACCGCCGGCCTCACCCGCGAAGTCAGCTCCTATCCACGCAAGACGCCGCACTTTACCTTCCCCGGCTACGCATTCCGTTGGTCGTGGCTGCCTGCCCAGAAGCTGATCTCAAACCCCGGCACCGTCGCTATCTACTCCAACATCGGCTTCGATCTGCTAGGCGACGCCCTCGCCACCGCTACTGGCGAGCCCTTTGCCCAGCTCCTCCATGACCGCCTCCTGCAGCCGCTGAACATGTGGGACACCACGCTCTTCCCGTCCGTGGATCAATGCGCTCGCCTGCTGCAGCCAATCAAAGAGGAAGGCCTCTGCACCGCGACTGAAGCCTCCGGCGCCAGCGGCGGCCTCTATTCAACCGGCGCGGACATGGCCAAGCTGCTCCAGTACTTGCTGCAAACTCCCGGCGTCCCAGCCCAACCCGCCGCTGCCCTTGCCGTCCAGCTCGATCCGCAAAAACTCAAATCGTTTGAGGGCCTTAGTCACGCCGGAGACCCCACCGGCATCGGCCTTGCATGGATTCAAATCGGCGATCCCAACACCCCTTCCGCAATCGTCGAAAAAACCGGAGGCGGCGCTGGTTTCACCACCTACATCGCCCTCAATCGCAGCCGTCAGACCGGCATCTTTGTTGCGGCTACGTGGGGCAAAAACGACGCGCAGATCGATTTCTTCCACGAGTCCAACAACCTGCTGGCCGCACTAGCCAACGTCTCCCCGCTACCACCGAAACTGCACCTCGCCCATACAGCAAGGCGCCATTTCACGTCCCGCCCGCTGAAAACAAAGGCTCGCACCTCCTCCGCGCCTGCCAGATAATTCGGCCGCTCCCGATTTCGCCCGTGCGCCCAGGAAAAGCAGCAGGCCTGGTATCACCGCGCTCGTCTTGCCGCGCCAGCTACGCCTGCCCCACAGCAGGTGGTTATGAGAAACTAGAAGAGCCGAAGTCCTCCGGCACTGCCCTTGCGCGCCATCAACCAGAACCAACAAAAGCTCCACCCGGCCCGCGCAGCCGCGACCCCGCTGCGGCCCGTACCTAGGAACCTGAAAAAGAATGCTTAGTGTCAGCAATGTAACCATGCGCTACGGCGCCAAAGTCCTCTTTGAAGACGTCAGTGTCAGCTTTGTTCCTGGCCGCCGCTACGGCCTCACCGGCCCCAACGGGTCAGGCAAGTCTACGTTTATGAAGATCCTCACCGGCGAGCTCGACGCCCAAAAAGGCACCGTCGTCCGCCCCCGTAAGTTCGGCGTCCTCCGCCAGGACCAGTTCGCCTTCGATAGTTACCGGGTTATCGACACCGTCATCATGGGCAACAAGCCGCTCTGGGCCGCTCTTGAAGAGCGCGACCTCATCTACGAGAAGCCTGAAATGACTGACGCCGACGGTATGCGCCTCGGCGAGCTCGAAGGCACCATCGGCGACGAGGACGGCTACACCGCCGAGTCCGACGCCGCTGTCCTTCTCGACGGCCTTGACATCCCCGAATCCCTCCACGGCCGCAAAATGGGTGAACTCCAGGGCGGCCAGAAAGTTCGCGTCCTTCTTGCCCAGGCCCTCTTCGGCAAGCCAGAAGCCCTGCTCCTCGACGAGCCCACCAACTACCTCGATCTCGAATCCATTCACTGGCTCCAGGACTTCCTGCACGGCTACGACGGCACCCTCATCGCCATCTCCCATGATCGCCACTTCCTCAACAGCGTCACCACCCACACCGCCGACATCGATTACGAAACCATCATTGTCTACACCGGTGGCTACGACGACATGGTCATGGCCAAAACCCAGATCCGCTCCACCCTCGAGTCGCAAAACGCCCAGCGCGAAAAGAAGATCGCCCAGCTCAACGACTTCATCGCCCGCTTCGCCGCCGGAACCCGCTCCACTCAAGTTACGAGTCGGCGCAAAGAAGTCGAGCGCCTGCAGACCAACGACCTCGCCCGCTCCAACATCCAGCGCCCCTACATCCGTTTCGACCAGATCCGCCCCAGCGGCAAGCACGTCCTTGAGTTCAAGCACATCACCAAGCTTTACAGCGACAACAAGGTCATCGACGGATTCACCGCCAACGTCCTCCGCGGCGAGCGCATCTGCCTCATGGGCCGCAACGGCGCCGGCAAAACCACGCTCCTCAAGAGCCTTCTCGCCAACTATCCCGGCCTCGCCGACACGGATTTCGAGCTCGACTCCGGCTCCGTCTTCTGGGGCCACGAAGCCCAGATCGGCTACTTTCCCCAGGACGTCGGCTCCACCATCGAGCCCGGCCTCACCGTCGCCGAGTGGCTCCATCGCTGGAACCCCGCTGCCCACGTCGAAGAAATTCGCGGCATCCTCGGCCAGATGCTCTTCAGTGGCGAAGAAGGCGACAAGCAGACCAAGGCCCTTTCCGGCGGCGAGGAGGCAAGGTTAGCCTTCTGCAAGCTCATCCTCACCAAGCCCAATTTCTTAATCTTCGACGAGCCCACCAACCACTTGGACTTGGAAGCCATCAATGCTCTGAACATAGCGTTACAGCGCTATGAAGGCACCGTGTTATTAGTCACTCACGACCACGACCTGATCGACGAAGTAGCCACAAGATTATGGGTCTTCAAGGAAGACGGCATTGAAGACTTCCAAGCCCCCTACTCCGAGTGGAAAGGCAAACACAACTAACGGATTCATCGCTTTGAAAGGGCACGGCTTCAACCGTGCCGCCGTTGCGCCCATCCGCAAAATGTCAGTCATCCTGCGCGAAGCGCTTTTCAGCTGAGTCGAAAGCCTGCCTGCCCTGGCGGGGACCTGCGGTGGCCTTTATTAGCGTTGAAAGTGTGCGATCGTCAGCCGTCCGCACAAGCCGCCATCCTACGCCGACAAAGAACACAATCTACCCTGGTTATCCACGGAACCTGAAATCTGGTGGTGTTCAGCACTGGTCCGGATCAAATCGCGCAAAGTGGCTATGGCCCACCGCACCTCGCCGAATGACACTGAAATCCCCGGCACTCGATGGCAAATCAACGCAGCATCACAACGAATCTCGGGCTTTACGTCTACAGCGGATCCGCCATCTTTCTCGGCGTCCTGGGCCTGGTCTCCGGCGACTTCGCCACTACCTGGCAGAACGTCGGCCCCAACGTTCCTCTGCGCGTACCGCTCGCCTATCTCGCCGCGGGGCTTGAACTCGCCGGGGGCATCGCGCTCCTGGTGCCCCGCACCGCGCGTGCAGGCGCTCTGACCCTGACGATTGTCTACTCCGTTTTCACGCTCATCTGGGTGCCCAAGGCCTTTGTGGATCTGGGCAACTACGACCCCATCGGGAATGTCTTTGAGGAGTTCTCTCTGGTCGCCGCCGGCCTGGTCCTCTGGGCGATCTTCTCGCCTGCCGGTTCGTCCATGGCGCGCGCCCGGTCCTTCTTTGCGCTCCTCTTCGGTATTTGCCCCATTTCTTTCGGCATCGTCCACATCAAAGACATGCCCGGCCTCTTGGGCGCCATCCCAGGTTGGCTGCCGCCGACCAGGATGTTCTGGGCCTACGCCACCACCCTGGGCTTTTTCGCGTCCGCTGTCGCCATCCTCACCGGCATCATGGCGCCGCTTGCCGCGCGCCTCCTCACCGCGGAGATCTTGGTCTTCGAGTTGCTGTTCTGGATTCCGAATCTCTCCGCCGGGCCTAACAATCACTTCAATTGGGCCGGCAATGCCATCTCCATTGCCATTGGCGGCGCTGCCTGGGTCGTCTCCGATTCCATCAGCGCAACGGCAAAAGCCAAACCGATCCCAGTGGAATCCCATGCAAAAGTAAGCATCCCCGCCTGAACCTGTATATTGTCCCTGATCCCAGTTCAATAGAGGCAGCCCCCGATTCTCTTGTAAATACAAATATTGAATCTCGCATATAAAAGCACCCGGTTTGCGCGGAACACAGGTGGCGCCAGTGTGACTCGGACTTTGCAGCTGCCCTACACCCCAAACTGCCGCAGGTGATGATCCATGTGCAGGTAGCCCCAGCGCATCCACTCCTTGTCGGTCATCTCTCCAAGGATCGGATGCGGCTGCCACGTAAACTCCCGCGGCTCAGTCGTAAAGATCTCGAGCAGCCTCAGCAGTTCGTTCACATCGGCAGCAAACTCCGCAGGAGGCGTTCCGCCAACCTTCTGGTCGCACTCGGGGACACTCTTGACTCCGTGCGGCCATGGCGCCGGCAGCCACAATCCGATCCATTTGAAGACCGTGTGCATGATCCAATTGCCTGTCGACTGCGCCTCCCGCTCGCCGATGACCACACGAAACGAATCATTCAAATGGCAAACCATCCCGGGCGCCGTCATCCTGCCCCATCGGCGCTCGCTCGCCGGGCCAATCAGAAGCAATCTCTGAACAATCTCCTGCTCGTCCTCTGAATTGGCCAGCGTTTTCATGCGCCCTCACGACGATTCTATCTCAAAGTAGAATTCACACAGTCCTCACGCAAGTTGACAAGAAATCTACCTCCGGCGTGTAATTGAAGTGTTGGTTGTGGTGAAGGAGTTCACCCTTAACCGCTGTCTCACTTCTTTTATGAGACAGATGATGACTCCTGACAGGGAATCCTGTTGCGGAGTCATTTCCCGGCGCGATCCCGAGTACAACTTGAGGAGTAGGAGTCCATGACAAACGCATGGGTTCTGTCTGCGCTGTGGGTGGGTCTCGCTTTGGCTGCAACCCTGGTCGCCATCTGGTTTCGCATTGCAACGGCGCTTTCTGAGATCGTCGTCGGTACCGTCGCCCAACTCATCATTGGTGCCTTTATCGGCACGGGCGGCCTGCAGGGCAATACTCAATGGATCACCTGCCTGGCCGGAACCGGCGCAATCGTCCTCACCTTTCTGGCCGGCGCTGAACTCGACCCCGTAATCTTCAAAACCAAATGGCGCGTAGCGCTGCTGGTGGGAGCGGCCGGATTCATTGGGCCATTTCTCGGCTGCACCCTCGTCGGGCATTACGTCCTGGGATGGAGCATGCGCTCGAGCTGGCTCCGTGGCGTGGCGCTCTCAACAACCTCGGTTGCCGTCGTCTATGCGGTCATGCTGGAGTTGGGATTCAACGTCACCGAATACGGAAAGTCGATCCTTGCCGCCTGGGCTGGAAGTGAAGCCGTCCTCCCCGCCTACATGATCGGCGCTGTGTTGGCTGGGACCGTTGGCAGGGACCACATGCTCGTTCGCCGCTTGCGCACCTTGACCTTCGGCTTGCTCACGCCCTTTTACTTCATCCGCGCCGGATCATTTGTGTCTGTTCCTGCATTGATAGCCGCTCCGGCCACTCTGCTCATCCTGTTCCTCGCCAAAATGGCCAGCAAGACCGCCTTCGTATTTCCAACCGTGCGCGCCCACCAGCACGTCGGTCACGCCGGCACCTACTACACCCTGATGATGTCTACCGGCCTCACCTTCGGCACAATCTCCGCGCTCTTCGGACTCAATCATCAGGTCATCACCCAGGCACAATACTCGTTCCTCGTTGGCCCGGTCATCGCCAGCACTGTGATTCCCACTCTGATTGCGAATACGTTTTTCCTGCCACGCCACCTGCTGCCCCACAAGCGCGCAAGTGCGGCCGTGCCTCAAATCGTCGACAACCCGGCTGCCGTGAGAGAAGAGGCATGAAAACTGATCCCGCCCGCCAATTCTCAATCCACCGTGTACCTTTTCGATCCCGTGAATGAGGATGCGTAAAATGAATCAAAAGCCAACTGCCACCCTGCGCTCGGATGTTTTCACCCCTGTAACCTGAACACAGAGAGAAGATCATTGCAGAAATACTTTTTCATCGCCTTTGGTGGCGCGCTCGGTTCGATTGCCCGGTTCTGGGTCGGTTCAACCATTTCCGGCCGCATGGGAATCAAGTTCCCCTACGGCACGCTGGTCGTCAACCTCACCGCCTGCGTCATCATCGGCTTCACGCTCACCTATCTCGGCAAGCGCGCCGACCTGAATCCTGCATGGAGATTTCTCATTCCAGTAGGCTTCATCGGTGCCTATAGTACGTTCTCCACCTTCGAGTGGGAGACTCTGTCCACCATGCGTTCCGGCGCGTTCTTCCTGGCTGCGCTGTACACAGTCGGCAGCGTAATCCTGGGACTCATTGCCGTGTGGGGTGGCTCCTGGCTCGGCGAAGCGCTTTAGCTCCTGTGTCCGGCGAGCTTGCCAAATCGCCTTCGATGGTGATTCAATCCTTCGTTGCACAATCCTGTGTTTGCGCGTCAATCAGGAGCGCAAAGGAGGAACCATGTTGACTTCAGGAAAAGCCGTCAAGGTCTCAATTTATCTGAGCGATGGAGCCAAGCATCACGGAATTCCGGTCTACACCAGCCTCCTGGACTTCCTCTTCCACAGCGGTGTCTACGGCGCAACGGTCCTCAAGGGCGTCGCCGGTTTCGGCTCCACGCATCGAGTCCATTCCGCCCATATTCTTGAGATCTCTGACCATCTCCCCATCAAGATCGACTTCGTTGAAACCCGCGAAAAAATCGATGCGCTCTTGCCTGAATTAGAGAAGCGCACCTTCGGGGGCCTGATTGAGATTCAGGAGACCACCATCATCATTCCACCCAAAAAGTGAGCTTTCGCACCCTCACTCCGCCGAGTTAAACGGGGATGCAGGAAGCCCCTCGCCGTTGAACAAATTGCACTGCGGACTATTGGCCCAGCCGTAGCGCACAACCATCGGTTCGGCCACCGCATCGCTCGACGCCACCACCGTGTGTCCATCGATCGTGGCCGTCGCCGCAACAAACTTCCCATCCGCCCCTGCAACCTCAAAGCCCGTCAGTTCCCCGCCCTTCGCCGCGAGCCCCTTGGCGTGATGTTCAAACCACACGCGAATTGCATGGCCCTCGGGTGTTGCCTGCCTGAAGATTGGCCCCGAGTAGCTGACGTCCTCGCCATAACTCAGCGCGCGCGCCGCCAGCGCCATCCGCAAACCAACGTCGACCTTGTCCGTGGGATGTACGTTGTCAGGATTGCCGATGTCGATCGTCACGGCCATCGCTGTGTTGCGCAGCGCCAAAGCCTTCAGCTGCTGTTGACGCAATTCCGCCCAATCCTCGGTGGCGTTCGATTTGAAACTTGAAATCTGCGCAAAGAGAAATGGGAAATCGCCCACGCCCCATTGCTTCCGCCAATCCTCAATCATCGTGCCGAACACGCGGCTGTAAAACGGCGCCCTCGCCAGCGCGCTGTTGCTTTCGCCCTGGTACCAGATCACTCCGCGAATGGGAAACGGCGTCAGCGGCGCAATCATTCCGTTGTACAACATCCCCGGACCCCAGCTCGTCAGTTGAGGATGCCATGGAAATTGCGGCTCCGGCTTCCCCTGCGCCTTGGCTTCCTCGCGCTGCCGTTGTTCCTCTTTGCCCGCCAGCACCGCGTCCGACTGGCGCTCGGTCATCTTGCCCCAGGAAACAAAAAGCGGAGCCAGCGCCGCGTCTGCACCCAATGCGGCCATGCGCGTCCATGCCTCGGCGACCGTACCGCCCCACGTCGAGTCGATTACCCCCACCGGCACATGTTCCCGGCTCTCGATATCCCGCGCAAAGTACCACGCCACTGCTGAAAAGTCCTTCGCCGTCTCCGGCGTCGAAGCCGCCCAACCCTCTGTGTCGACGTCGTCTTGCGGATACTCGATTGCCACCTTCTTCACCACTAGCAGCCGTATGTGCGGATTGGCCGAGTGGGGCAAGTCCTGGTCTGCCGTTGCCGCCTTCCACATCTCAAACTCCATATTCGATTGCCCTGAAGCAACCCAAACATCGCCCACCAGAACATCCTCGAGCTTGATATTCTGTGCCGCCGCGTCGCCACCTCCAGCCGCTGGTTTACCCGTCACCGTCAGCTCAAAGGGCCCACCTGCCGCACCCGGTGAGAGGTAGACGCTCCAGCGTCCCAGCTCCCCGGCCTTTGTCGACCGCGTCTCGCCTCGAAAGCTCACACTCACCGCTTCCCAAGGCGCCGCCAGCCCCCACACGTGTACCGGCAGGTCTCTTTGCACCACCATGTGGCTGGAAAGAATCTTGGGCAGAGTCACTTCTGCCGAGACGTTGACACATGAAAGCAGGGTAAGCAAAAGCAGAAACCGTCTGTTCACGAGAAGCCTCACTGGAAAAGGAATGCCGGAAGACCATCCGCGCTCCCCTGCGCGATAGCCCTCCGGAAAGAGAACGGTATCAGAGTGAACGCACTCTGGTCAGTACCGGGCCTCCGGCGTTTGTGGCCTTTTTAGTCTCCCCCAAACTTTCGTCACGCCGCTGCGCAAGGTACCAGAGGATGAACACTTCCTCAAGATTCAAGCTTCCTTCATTGACATGCCTGTCGTTTCTCACGCAGAATCCGGATAGCCCGGGTATCCAGGCCCCCGGCGCGGCTGCGGTGGCCATCTTGGAATCGCAGGAATTTCAGGAAGTTAACTCTGGTCTGAGAGAAATGAAGGCTACGCATGAGTAACTCGTCCCCTCAAAGTTTCAAGAACCACGCACGCTTCGATCCTCCTTACCACATGGTTCTCTCTGCGGTTCTCGTCGCCAACCTCATCATTACCCTCTGCTATGTCGTCAACCATTTCAGCCTCTTGACCGGATGGATTGTGATCCTCTCGATCGCGGCATTCCTTCCCGTCATCAAGCTTCGCAGCTATCCGCTCAAGGTCCAGGATCGCCTCATCCGGCTGGAAGAGCGGCTTCGGTTGCAGGCCCTGGCGCCTGCCCAGTGGCACGCACAAATCTACCAACTCACTGAGGACCAGTTGATCGGTCTCCGTTTTGCCTCGGATGACGAGGTCGTCGAGCTTGCCAAGCAGGCCCTTGAAGGCAACCTGAACCGCAAGCAGATCAAGGAGCGCATCAAGAGCTGGCGCCCCGACAACTTCCGGGTCTGACCCCAATGAAAAAAGCGGGCGGCTCCCTTCAGTGGGGCCGCCCGCTTTTTCTTGAGCCGCTTATCTTTGCGGAGACTTAGCTGGAGGCTTAACGCCGCCCTTTGTATCTGTGGCCTCTGTCCCTGATGTCTCGAGATCCCCCAAGGCACCTGTGTCCAATCCGTGCTCCTCTTTGTAGTGCTCCACCGGCATCTTCCCATCCCACCACGCCCAGTTCATCGGGTACACGTCCGGGTCGAAGAACACCTGGTAGAAGTGCCACACCACAATCGCCAACGTGGCCAGGATCGCCTCGTAGAAGTGAATCGAGGTCGCAACATCGATCCACCAGCGCGCCAGCAAGTTGCCCACCCACACTTTCGCCCAGAGCATGATGCCCGTTAGGCCCATCAGCGCCGTGCCCCAGACCAGAGCCCAATACTCTGCCTTCTCCGCGTAATTGAAGCGGCCAAACCGCGGCTTCTTTCTGCTCAGGCCCAGGTAGTAGAGCATCGTGCCCCACGCATCAAAGGCGTCCTTCGGCCTCGGTGCGAAATCGTAGATCAGCCGCCGCCCTTCCCGCGCGGCGACAAGGTAGAAGAGATGGTAGACGCCCGTGCTAATCAAGATCACGCCCGCAACACGGTGAATCAGGCTGCGCAGATGCTCACCCATGCCCAGCACTTCGGCAAACCATGAATTCGGGAACTTCAACGCAAATCCTGTAACCACCAACACAATAAAGCTCGTCAGCAATACCAGGTGCTGCCAGCGCTGGTTGGTCGTCATGCGCACCATGCTCGGGTTCTGCATCCTGCGCCGAGCCAATGCCTTGCTGCGCCAGATGATGAAGTTATGCAGGAACATGGCGCCGATCACGCCAAAGATCAGCACAAGATAGATCCACCTCACCCATCGCACCGCAGTTGACCCGATGTCATTCGAGCCGTCCTGATTCGACCCGTTTTCGTTCAACCGGCTGCCATTCAAGTGCACCTTCGTGAGCGTGAATTTGTGCGTCACGCCCTGGTGGCATTTGCCGCACGTAACATCCAGATTTGCTTTGTTGATCGTTGAGCGCGGATCGCTCGACGGCAGAATGTTGTGCACCCCGTGGCAACTGGCGCAGTTCGCCACCACCACCGAACCACCCTCCGAAGCCAGCCCATGATAACTATCCAGGTAAGTCGAAACGCGGTTTCCTTGCACGCCAAACTCCTCCGAGAGCCGCACCCCCTCGTGACACCGTGCGCAGGTAGTCCGGGCCAGGTTCTGCTGCGAAACAGACGAATTGGGATCGATATGTGGCTTGATTGAATGGATTCCATGGCAATCCGTGCACACCGGAGCCAGTCCGTTACCGCGGCTGATGCCCTGCCCGTGAATGCTCTGCATGAATGTCTGTTGCACCGCGGTATGGCACCTGCCGCAGGTCGCGGGAACATTGAACTTGTAGATCGGAGATTTCTGATCGTTGGCCGGAAGAATCTCGTGCGAGCCGTGACAATCGGTGCACACCGCTGCCTTCGTCGATCCCTTTTCCGTGGCCTGTCCATGCACGCTTTCCTGGTAAGACACAAAGGTCTGCGCGCTGTCCCCGTTCTTCTCCACCAGGAACTTCTGCCCATGGCACCTGCCGCAGGTCACAGGAATATTCCCATGACTGACTGGCGATTTGGTATCGTCGGCTGCCAGAATCTCGTGCGCACCTCCGTGACAATCCACGCAAGTCGCAGCCGGTCCCCCGTTCGCCCTCACAGCCTTGGCATGCATGCCGTGCGCATATGCGGTCTGCGCATCCGCATGGCATTGGGCGCAAGTGATCTTCTGCGGCGGAACGTCGTGCACCAGGCTCTTCACGTCCTTGTGGCAGTCAACGCAGCTGAACATGCCACCGTGCACGGAGTGCTTCAGTTTGGCTTGATCCACAAACAGGCTAAGCTTCCCGCCGCTCACATCCTCGCTCATGGTTGCATCGGAGTGGCAGGCCAGACAGTCGGCGTCTTTAAGCTTGTGCTGCGCGGGTGCTGAACAAGGAAAAAGAAACAGCGTCGCAACGGCGATAAGCGTGATACTCGACCCAAGATCTTTCACGCTTACGAGGAGATGCTTCGACAAAAAACACCGCAGTGACTGGAGTCACAGCTCGGCTCCTGGAAAATCAAAAATAGAGAGGGCGCGGCCTCAGCCACGCCTTCACACCAGCCTCACAAAATGTAGAAGTAAACTCAGCTGAAATATGCGCTCAGCGTCAACACCAGCAGAATCAATCCGATCGCGATCGCCGTAAATCCAACGACCTTTGAAAAATTCACCAGCCAGAGCGGCGGAGCAGTTGCAACTCTTTGCTCCAGCTTTCCCTCTTTGGCCAGCCGTTCATATTCCTGCGTACGCTTGTGCTTGAACTCCTCTTCGCTCTCCACTCCGGTAAACACCACCATGTCCATCGGGAAGCTGTCCGGCCGCAGGTGCGTATTGACGAAATGAATCGAGAAGATGAACAGAATCGCCAGCAAGCCTTCTTCGCTATGCACAACCAGCACCGCATTTAACGCCCATCCCGGCAGGAATCGCGCAAAGAACGGCGCAAACCACATGGCATAGCCTGAGAAGCCGATCACCAGCATTCCCCAGAAGACCGCCCAGTAGTCAAACTTCTCCCAATAGGCATAGCGTTCGAACTGCGGCTTCGGGCCCAGGCCTACCATCCAGCGAAGATGTCCAACCAGGTCCTTCACATCCTTCCAGTTCGCCACCATTGAGGTAGACCCCCAGAAGATTCCCTTCTCCCTGTGCAGCACTCCACGCGTGAAGATCTCCTTCAGGTGGATCAAAAAAGCGATGGTCAGCACCACGGCAAACATCTTGTGAAAGAAGATGATCGCCCCAAATCCGCCCACACCGCTTGCGAATCGCCGCGCCCAGGGAGTCTGGGCAAAGCGCATGGGCAACCCTGTCGCTGCCAGGCCTAAAAACGCGGTGAAGAGCACCGCGTGCAGGTATCGCTGCTCCCGCGTAAAGCGCGTGAAGAAGCGCGCCTTCATGCCGCTGACTGCACCGCCGTCATCTGCCACTCGCTCCAGATCAGGCATTCTTTCCTCCTTTGGCCGCCCTTGCTTTCACCTGGTCATATCGCGAGCGGATCAACCAGAGAAGGGTGTGAATCATGAAAAACGTAAGTACGCTCACCAGCAAGAGATTCATGAACAGCGTCACGTAGTACAAAGCCGGATTCAGCTTCCGGCTGTGTGCGTTGGCATGCGGCTGGTATTGAACAAAGCTCGCGTTCGCCCCCGCGTGGCAGCGTCCGCAGGTCTTCACCAGGTTCGCCGGCGCTACAGGTGAGCGCGGATCAGACGCCGGAAGAATCTCGTGAGCTCCATGGCAGTCCCAGCAACGAGCCGTCTCCACATAGCCGCCCAGCGAGCCTAGCTGCGAGTGAAACGTGTCGCGGTACGTGCTGAACTTTTCCTTGTGACAGTTTCCGCAAATAGGTGTGGACTGCATGCGAAACGCCGCAGCGGTTGGCTGCTCAATGGCGTGGGCCGTGTGGCAATCGGAACATACCGGCGCACCTTTCTTGCCTGCCGCCACCGCTTTCCCGTGCACGCCGTTCGAATAATCCGCGGTGATGCCCGCATGACAATTGCCGCAAGTTGCCGGAACGTTTGCTTTGTAGGTTGCGCTCTGCGGATCGGTGTGGCTCAGGATGTGGTGCGATCCATGGCAGCTCTGGCAATTCGCCGCGACAAGCAAGCCTTCGTTGCTTAGCGCAAAGCCGTGAATCGAGTCCAAGTACATGGGATACACATTGTTCAGGCCGTGCTTCTTGGCCATCGCGTCGTTCCCGTGGCACTGCCCGCAGGTGCGCGGAACATTCAGCGGATAAACAGCCGACTTGGGATCGGTCTTGGGATAGATCGAATGCGCATCTCCATGGCAACTGGTGCAGGGATGCTCCGCACGCGAAGCATGCACGCTGCCCACCAGCCCTGCCGCCTCATCTGCGTGGCAGCTCTCACACTTGACCGGTGTGATCTGGTCAGGATGCGGATATTCCTTGATGGTCGTGTGGCATTGGCTGCACTGCAGCACGCCATGAATGCTATCGCCGAACTTGTGCGCGTCGACCCCGACATTTTGCCCGGATCCGTCCTGCATCGTCGTGTCTGCATGACAGCTCAGGCAATCGGTCTGCGCCATCACTGCGCGGGGTGTCGCGAAGAATAACAGCGCACACGCGCCCAAAGTCAATGAAATGGAGGAAACGGTCTTCATGTCAGCTCCGAATACACCCACCGTTTCCAGTCGCGCGGGGCGAAAGGTGTTGGACCTTTCTCCCCTGGCTCGCACAGCACGGTCAGGGTCTTCCTGGCGCGCTCTCTACTTCTGCAGCGTGCGGATAAACGAGATCACGTCCCTGATTTGCGCATCGGTGAGCTTCCCGGTGTACGCGGGCATCTTGCCTTTCCCACTCTTGGTGGAGGCGATGAACTGCGCATCGGTCGCCTTGATCATCGCGGGGTCCTTGAACGACAGAACCTTCAGGTTCTTCGCCATTGGTGTGGCGGCCAGCCCGTCGGCGCCATGGCACATCGCGCATTTTGCCTTGTACGTGTCCGCGCCAGGCGCCTGTGCAAAGATTGGCAATGCAATGGAAGCGGCGAGCACGAGCATGCATGCCGTTCTAAGTCCGTGAATCATCGTTTTGCTCCTTTGCCGGTCCCTTGCCGGTCTAGGGCAAGTTCTCAGTTCTGTCCCAGTCATACAAGCTGGGTTTCAGCTCCGTATGTGACACAGGCCACACATCGAAAAAGCCAATGGTTACGCGGGGTGCGGCGAATCACTCTGTCACTCAAACTCAGGCCACAACGCGGCTTACCCCGCCAACGTGATACAGGTCACATGCCGCAACCCGCCGGTTCAAGCACAATAGCCCCGCTGCCGGAGGTGGATTTCGATGGGCACTGTTGCGTTACCCGATGTGAAGACGATGCTGACTCTCCCTGGCGATGCCGTCCGTCAGATTCAATGGCGCTTTGCCGAGCGATTCGATCTGCAGATGCTCGTCCAGTCCGCCCGCGGCGTGGCACGAGGAACCGTCGCGCGCCTGGTTGCCGCCGGAGAACGCAATACCCATGAGTGGACCTCTGGCAAAGCCGCCATGCTTGAGGCTTTCGATCGTGCCGGCATCACTGCTGCATTCATGGAACCTGAAGAAGGCGGCTTCATCTCCGGCCCCAAGAACCTGGCGCTGGCGTTGTGTGCATTTGAGCTAGCCTGGGTCGATGGAGGTGCGGCCACTGCCAGCCTCGCCAGCTTTCTGGCGCTCTCGCCGATTCACGAGCGTGGAACTCTCCAGCAAGTAGCCCGCTACAAGACGCTCGCCGCTCCCCCGCAGGCCGGTGAAGATCGTAAGCCCTGGCGCGGAGCCTTTGCCCTCACCGAACCAATTCCCTACGTCGGCGTCGACACCGGAATGTTGAGCGGAAGAGTCAGCATTGCCGAATGGAAAGATGGCCAAGAGCCCTGGCTGCAAGTAGAAAAACGCGGCCGCTTCATCACCAACATCGCCTTCGCGAACTTTGTCACCGCCGCAGTCAACTCCAGCGATCCCCGGATCAAGGGGAGTTGCGTTGTGATTATGGAAGACACCGACGAAGGCTCCTTCGATCGCGGGACGCCGACCAGGAAGCTGGTTCACCAGCTTTCCTCTACAGGCGACCCCATCTTCAGCCTCAAAGTCCCCGCCAGCCGCATCGTCGGTGGATACACCATCAAGGACAACGTCATCGTTCCCAACTTCAACCACGGCGAGATTATTGAAGCCGTCTTTCGCCGCACCCGCGTTCCCGTTGGCCTCATGAGCGCCGCCAAGCTGCTCTCGGCAATCGAGCCGGTCATCCGCTACCAACGCGAGCGATTCCGCGGCGCGGAGGGCGCGAAACCGGGCTCGCTCCGCTTCGAACAAGGCATTCAGCAACGCGAAGATGCGCTCCACCGCCTGGTGGATGTGTGGGCCACCGGCGAAGCCGCCACCTCCCTCGGCTTCGCCGCGGCCCGTCTCTTCGATACCCTCGATCCCTTGGAGAAGATGAAGACCGGGCTCCTGCAAACGCGTGGCATTCAGGGCGGCCGCGCAGAGATGAAGGCTCTCAAGGAATCCGAGCAGGCTGCCATCGAGTTGCTTTCGCTCCGAGTGAACAATCCCGACAGCCAACGCCGTGCTGCGCTCGAATCCGATCCGCTCGTCGAGTATGTCTTGCTCGACGCTGAAGCCAACGTGATTTGTCCCGCAACCAAGCTCTGGAACACCGGCCACGGTACCAACATGCTGCGTGAAGCAGTCAGCCTCATGGGCGGCTACGGCATCACTGAAGACTGCCCCGGCTTCCTCGCCAACAAATGGATGGACGCACAGCTTGAAGCCACGTACGAAGGCCCCGAAGCTGTGCAGCGACGCCAGTTAACGGTCACCATGACCAGCGATGTATTTCTTGCCCAGTTCCGCGCGTGGACAGCCCAGATGCGCTCGATCGCCTCCGATCACCCGGGCACCGGTGCCTGCACTCTTGCTTCGGCAATGAACCTCTGGATTTGGACGCTGAACTACCTGCAGAGATCCACTGACCCCGACGGCGGCAAGCTGTATCACGGGCAGCGCCAGGGCGTAACATTTGCCTTGGCTGACGCGCTCTGCTGGCTGCTTGCTTCGCGCTACCAGATTCTCGACGTACTTGAGTTGGAAGCGCGCGGCGGCGATGATTCCGTCGTCGCTGAAGGCCTCGCAGGAACCGTGCAGTTCCTCAGCGACCTCTGCCACACGCAAGCCGCACAGGCCGCCGGCGAAGTCTCCCGCATCTGCGGCGAGCTGGTCTTCGGCTACAGCCCTCATCCATCTTGGAGGGATGAAGCTCATAAAGGCTGCTTCCTCTCCAGCGAACTGGATTTCTACGAAGAGACGATGCCCGGCATCACCGCTTTTGCTGTGGATGTACTCCAATCCGATGGCAGCCATCCGCAGAAGGCGGGACCGTGCGCAACCTGTGTTGGCTCCAGCGAATTCCTGCGCCTGCAAAACAAGCTGTCGACCTGCCTCAGCGGATGCCGCCTGGCCAAGGACCGTGCCGCCGAAACAGTCGGCAAAGTTATGATCCCAGAGGCTCTGGACTACCCCGCATGAGCGTGGAATCCAAAACCGGATCGGATGGCGCCGGTCTCTCTTTTGAGACCGAAGAAGTCGAAGCCGCTGCGCCTGAACCTGAGTTCAATATCCAGACCATGGAAATCGATATCGCCTGCGCGGGCTTCGGTCCCGCCATGGGCGGCTTCCTCACGACTCTCACGCGTGCCTGGAGTGCGCATCCCGACGACCCCGCATTCCAAAGCAAAGTCGCCCCCGGGATGCCCTTGCAGGTGCTCTGCTACGAACGCGCCGACGATATCGCCTCGGGAGTAAGCGGCGTCGTTACCCGAGCGCAAGGCATTCGCGCAAGTTTTCCCGATCTAAATCCCGCTGAGATTCCGATGGCAGCCGACATCAAACGCGAGCAGGTGTTTTACCTGCTCGATCCCATTGGCGCCAGCCGCCGCTCCGCTCTTCTGCGATTCGGCGATGCACTACTTCGAAAAGCCGGCCGTTTCTTCGGCCTCCGCGATCATGCCTTCGAGCTCAAATGGACTCCATCATTCCTCCACAAGCGAGGCGGCATCGTCCTTTCCATCGGGCAGTTTAACCAGTGGGTCGGCTCGCAGATCATGGCCACCGGTCTCGTACAGATATGGCCGTCAACGCCGGTCAGCGCTCCGCTCTTCCATGGCGCCGCCGTCACAGGCCTCCGCCTCACCGACCAGGGCGTCGATCGCGCCGGCGACCCCACTGCTGAATTCTTGCCTGGAATGGATGTCCTGGCCCATCTCACCGTTGTCGGCGATGGCCCCGTCGGCGCCGTCGGCCGCCAAATCGACCGTACGCTCGGCATGCCTGAATGCCACGCTCACTCCGAGTGGGCCCTGGGTATGAAGATGCTCATTGAAATGCCCGATGGCTCATCGCTCGAACCCGGCACTGTATGGCACACCTTCGGCTATCCCGAGCCGGAGATCTTTGGCTTCCTTTACGTCCATCCCGGCAATCTCGTCTCAGTCGGAATCTTTGTCCCCTCATGGCTCGGCGACCCATCCCGCACTGCCTATCGCTATCTCCAGCACTACATCCTGCACCCCGCCTTGTGGCGTTACCTCAAAGACGGAACCTTGCGCTCCTGGGGCGCGAAGTCTCTCGACGAATCGGGCCTGCGCGGCGAACCCTTTCTCGCCGGAGATGGCTACGCTCGCATTGGCGAAGGCTCTGGCTCGACCAACATGCTCACCGGCTCCGGCGTCGATGAAGCCTGGACCACCGGCACACAATTGGCCGATGCCGTCGTCGAACTGCTCCGCGCCGGCAAACCTTTCACCGGGCAGAATCTCGCCTCTACCTACGAGGCCCGTCGCCGAGCAAGCTGGGTGGAGCGTGGCGCGCGCGAGGCGGAGAATGCCCGCAACGGCTTTCATGAGGGCACGATCAAAGGCATGGTTGGCATGGCCCTTGCCGGCCTTACCAGCGGACGCCTCTCGCTCGGCCCCAAGCACCCTCCTCCAAACGAACGGATTCTCTCTTCCACCCTCGGCGTCAGTCCGGAGTTGCTGGCAGCGCTGGCCCTTGATGCGCAAGCCGGCGGACGCCCGCTTCACGATGCCCTGCTCTCTGCCCGAGGCTGGCCTGAGATTCCATTAGATGGCCGCCTGCTGATGACGCATCAGGACGCGCTCCTGCTGGGTGGCAAGGTGCAGGCCATGCCTGGCTTTGCCGATCACGTATCTTTCCGAAACGCCGAGTTGTGTGCCGCATGTAGTCAGAAGACCTGCATCGCCATGTGTTCCGGTCAGGCCCTCACCCACGGCGCCAGCGGCGTGCCCGACTTTGAACGAGAAAAGTGCATCCATTGCGGCGCATGCCTGTGGAACTGCGCCCAGGCTGGTGCCAACCAATCCAACATCGACTTCGGTGCCGGCGCCGGCGGCCTGCGCTCCGCGGAAAATTGAAGCTATACACGAATACCGAGCAGCTAGAAGCTAAGAAGGAACCTCTCATGGCCCATGCTTTACACATCGTTGTTTGCGCCGGCATCGTTCCTGATCCGTTGCAAACGTTGGAGCCGATCACCGGTCTCACCGGCCCCGGACTGAAAAACGAGATGGTCTTGCCCGCGGTTCTCGATCCCTGGGCCGCTTGCGCGCTCTATGAAGCCGCAGCTCTGGCCACAAAGAATCCTGGCTCAAAAGTTTGGCTCGTCTCGCTCGGCCCTAAAGCCAAGCTGCAAGCAGTCATGATGACCGTGGCTCAGAAGGTCAACTTTGAACTGGTCCCCATCGACGGCCCCATTGGAGGCTTTCACGATGCGCACGCAACTGCAGCCGCTCTGGCTGATGCCATTGCCGCCATCCCCGGCCTCGACCGTGACCGTCTCCTTCTCTTCGGCGGCTGGGAGTCGGCCACCCGTGGCGCTGGTGTCACTCTCCAGCTCGTCGGTGAGCGGTTCGGCATATCCGATCAGTTTCAAGGTGTCGACGAAATCGAACTCCGCGACGATGGCAGCTTTGAAGTTCTCGAACGCGTCGAAGGCGGCAAGCACCAAGTCTCCATCTGCGCAGGAACACCAGCCGTCCTCGGCTGGGCCACAGGCAACCTTGCCGAGCCGCGCAACAATCCCCAGGTTGGCATGGCCAACATGCGCACCATCATGCCCGCGTTGCAAAAGGCCAAATCGGCATCCATCCCCGCCAACGGCCTGCACTATGTTTCAGTGGCCTTGCCCAAACAGCAACGCACCACAAAAGTAGTCAAAGACCTCACCCCCGAAGAGATCGCACACGAACTGGTCGCGTGGATTGGAGCCGAATAGCCACGATGGAATACATATTGGCACTCACGCACGTTGACGACACGGGCGCCGCACTTACCAGGGCCTCGCTTGAAGTTGTAACTGCGGCCATTGACCTGGCCAACCAACTCGAAGCGTCCTTGACCATTGGAATTGTCGGCGTCGATGCCACTTCTGCCGCCAACTTCCTTGCCTCTACCGGAGCGCGTCTGCTCGTCGTATCCGGCGAGCCTTTCGCCCAGCCTCGCTATGCCACAGACGCGGCCGCCTGCGAAGCTCTCTGCCGCGCCGCCTGTGCAACCATCGTCATCGCCCCCGCTAGCGCGCGCTTTGCCAGAGTTGCCGCAGGCGTCGCCCATCGTCTCGACGGCTACATCGATACTCATATCGCCGCCGTCGTGGCCGCGGACACCATCGAAGCTACGCGTTGGTTCTATCGTCAGCGCATCGAAGCCGTGCTCACCCGCGATGCGCGGCCCTGGTTCTTGCTCCTCGACGCCGGCACGCACGCAGCCTTCTCCGGTCACTCCGCCTCAACCCAGATCGAAGAAGTTGCCGTTCATCTCCCCACACTCCGCACCACGGTCACTGGCCTCCGCGAACCCAGGCACGACCAGCAAACCATCCGCCCCGACGCCAAACTTCTCCTCGTTGCCGGCGCAGGCTGGACCAAGAAACAGCCCGACGGCCAGACCCATGCCACAGAAGCCGGCGACCTCATCCTTGGCTTCCTCCACGCAACAGGCGCATCGCTCGGCAGCAGCAAATCCCTCGTCGATCAGGGTGGCGACGGGAACTCCGTTCTCCCATTCCTTACGCATCTGAATCAAATCGGGCAGACCGGAGCGACGCCCCGCCACGCCAAAGGCCTTTCCACCTGTTGCCACGGCGAAGAGCCGCACGTCGTTGGCTGGCGCTTCGTCGCCGACCGCCGCGCCATCTCCCTCGATCCCAACTGCGGCTGGACCCGCGGCAAAGCCGACGTCGTATATGTTGCCGACGCCTTTCAGGTGATGAGCAAGGTCAACGCTCTGCTTGAGGCAAACGATGCTTAACAGGCCACTGCTTACAATGCCGGTTTCGCCCTTCTTTTGCACACAATAGCGAAACCAGAATTGATGGTCCCCGAATCCCTCGCTCTGAAGTTGCCGCGATTACCAGGGAGCGGCAACCTCAAACCAAACTCGGCTTGGCAATAGTTATTCAGGATTCGCTCTAAAACCCGCGCCCGGCGCGGCCTCGCGCATTCACAGTGCATTGATTCAACTGTGATAATTTAGGTAGGGGAGTTCGCACAACCTATGTCTGCAATTACGTCGTTTATCAAGCATCACTACCGCCATTTCAACGCCGCCGCCCTCATCGATGCCGCTGAAGCCTACAACAAACATCTCGCCAACGGCGGAAAAATGTTCATCACCATCGGCGGAGCCATGAGCACCGCGGAACTCGGCCTTTCCCTCGCCGAAATGATTCGCCAGGACAAGGTTCACGGGATCAGTTGCACCGGCGCGAATTTAGAAGAAGATGTTTTCAATCTCGTGGCACACGATTTTTATGAGCGCGTCCCGCACTACCGCGATCTCACCCCCGCCGACGAAGCCGCGCTGCTTTCTCGCCACATGAACCGCGTTACCGATACCTGCATCCCTGAGATGGAGGCCATGCGCCGGATTGAAAATGAAGTCCTCAAGGAATGGGTTCGCGCCGACAAAGCAGGTGAGCGCTTCTTCCCCCACCAGTTTATGTACAAAATCCTGCTCTCCGGTGATCTCGAAAAGTCCTATCAGATCGATCCGAAAAATAGCTGGCTCCTTGCCGCTGCACAAAAGAACCTGCCCATCTTTGTTCCCGGTTGGGAGGACGCCACCCTCGGCAACATGTATGCGGGTCATTGCATCACGGGCGACGTGAAAAACGTCCATACCGTCCGCACCGGCATCGAGTACATGATGGAGCTCGCCGAATGGTACACCAACACTACTGCTGAAACCCCGCTTGGCTTTTTCCAGATTGCGGGCGGCATCGCCGGCGACTTCCCGATCTGCGTCGTCCCCATGCTCCACCAGGATCTGCAACGCGAACACGTTCCGCTCTGGGCCTATTTTTGCCAGATCAGCGACTCAACCACCAGCTACGGCTCCTACTCCGGCGCCGTCCCCAACGAGAAGATCACCTGGGGCAAGCTCGGTGAGAACACCCCCAAGTTCATCATTGAGTCTGACGCCTCCATCGTCGCGCCATTGATCTTTGCCTACGTCCTCGGCTGGTAGCGCGTAGTCTGGCCGCTATGCGTGCGGAGCGGCGAGAGCGGCGCTCCCGCGGCAGGCTTCCCCGCACCCCCCTCTTGACCACACCTGCCACATTTCATTACGATGGCCGCTCCGCCATGCCGGAGGTATCCATCATGAGATTCGGCATTTACATCTTTGGCCTGGCCTCAGCCGCTGCCGGCATCCTCGACCTCATCTGGTGCGAGTTTGAGCCCGCCCATCAGCCCCTCCAGGCCTGGGGCGACCACATTCCCGGTGTCACGATCTTCGCGTACGTCGCCGCCGCTTGGCTGATCGCGGGAGGCGCGGCGGTCTTATGGCGGAAGAGCGCCCGGTTCGGCGCCGCGGCGCTCGCCATTCTTTACAGCATTTTTGTCTTGTTCCCTTTGCCGCGCTTCTATACGGCGCCGCACTACCTTGGATATGGAGTCCCTGTCTACATCGGTGTCCTGGGCAGCGTCTGCCAGCAGATCGTCCTGGTCGTCGCGGCGGCGATCGTTTATGCGTCGCTGGACAACCCGGGTTCGATGTCCCGGCGGGCGCCCTCGTCGCTCGCTGGAACTTTGGACTGTGCTCGGTGGATTTCGGCCTGGCGCACCTGACGGCGATTAAATTCACCGCGCCCATGGTCCCCAAGTGGATGCCACTGGGAGGAACTTCTGGACCGTCTTCACCGGGATCGCCTTCGTGCCGGCAGGTCTGGCCATCGTCGCAGGAGTGCTCGATGTTGTGGCGGCGCGGCTCCTCGCGCTGATGCTGCCGCTGTTCAGTGTTCTGGTGTTAACGCCATTGATCTTTGCCTCCCCACACGACCATGTATCCTGGGGGGCCGACGCCTACCACGTGACCGTCGTCGGAGCCGCATTGATCGTCGCTGACTGGCTCGACACTCGCGGCCACTCAGCTCAAAAACAACAAGCCACAGCCTGAAATACAAATGCCCCGCCGCAAGGGGATCCTGCGGCGGGGCGTGCCTTACTCATCCCAATTAAATCTACTTCTTCGGAATCACCACGAACGGGCCTTGCATCTTCTGCCCGTCGCCTCCGGCAAACGCCGCCTGGCCCAGAGCAGGCAAACCAATCTCCCACTCGGGCGATGGCAGTTCAGGCATCGGTTTTGCCTTGAACAGGCGTTTGCACTGGCGGGCCATCCACTTCGCTGATGCCTTCGACTTCTTCCGCCGTGCGCTATCCGTCGAGATTCCGGTGCCGGCATACATCTGACGATAGAGCTTCGACAAAAAGATAAACGCGATCCGCGAGGTGATGTTCGGGCAGCACGCCGACCGCTTCCACACCGGACCCCAGTCGTAGAATTTGTCCCACACCGCCTGCGTCCGTTCCCTGATTTCTTCCGAACTCATCGTCGGGTGCGGCGTAAACATCTTGGGTCGGACTGCGGTTGGAATCAGCCAGTACCGCGTGATTGGCACATCGCCAACCATGGTCGGGTTCGCAGCCTGTTCCTTCTCCCAGCGTCCAAAATCCACAGTGCCTGGAAAGGGCGTCATCATCACGAACTGGGCAAAGGTCACGCCCGCTTTCATCGCCATTGCTACCGTTGCATCGAAGGTCGCCGGCTTGTCCGACGGCAGCCCGAAGATGAACGAGCCCAGCACATGCACGCCGTGCTTCTTGAAGGTCTGTAGCCGCTTGGCCAACTCATCGCCAGAGCAGTTCCAGTCTTTGAATACGTTCTTCAACCCCTCGGGCGTTACTGCCTCTACACCCACCAGTGCGCCTTTGATGTTCGCTTTGCGCATCGCATCCAGGTACTCGACATCTTCACCCGCCTCCATCGTGATCTGGGTAAAGAACACCATGTCCTTGGGAAGCTTTGCCAGCTCTTCCATCAGCTGGAATCGCTCGGTTCGGATCGCCGTCAGCTCTTCCAGCTTGGCCGTGTTGTTTTGCTCCCGTGCCAGCCGCAAATCAGTAAGCGTCACGGGATAGAAGTTGTCATCCGCCAGGGCGATGAACCTGAATCCAATCCGCCGCAGGTTGACGATCTCGTCAACCACACTTTGAAACTTCCGCTGCCGCGGCTTCTGTCCATCCGTCCGCCACACGCTGCAAAACGAGCAGTGCTTCGGGCACCCGCGAATGGTCTGCACCGACGCCCACATATACTTCTCCGGCTGCATCAAGTCCCAGCGCGCAGCCAGGAACTCCCCGCCTTCAATGCGTCCGCCCTCGTAGATTCTCTCCGGCTTCCCGGCCATGCAGTCCTTGACCACTTTGCCCCAGGCCACGTCTCCGTCGCCTTTCACCACGGCATGAGCTTCCCCGAGTTCAAGCGCCTCCTCGGGAAATAGCGTGGCGTGGATTCCGCCGTAAATAACCCAGGCGCCCTGGTTGCGCGCCATCCTGCCCACCTCGTAGCCGCGCAGCGCATTGCCTGTATGCACGCTGATGCCAACAATATCCCCGGCTTGAATGGACTCAGGCACAATCTGCTCAATTGACTCGTCCACCAGAATGGGATCGCCCGCCATTGCCGGCGTGGCCGCCGCAAGCACGAAAAGCCATCTTGGTGTGATGACAGCAGTGCCAAAGGAGTTGTCGCTGGGATTGACCAGATGAACGCTCATCCAATCCTACCTTTCCTCGTACGAGTTTCGGTGGCCTCAGAGAGCGTCTTCGTGATCGATCGGGTCGTTTTCGGAAACTGTTTCCGCACGATGAACGATGTCGATTTTTCCCGCCGGACAGTTTTTACAATTTTACAGGGTTTAGGTAACCCATGGTGGTTAATATTGACCAATATCCTTTTTATATTTTGTGAATGTCGCCGGCATCTCGCAAGCGTAGGCAGCAATGCAGTCCCGGGCCTATCCCATTCGGCTGCATTCCTGCACCGGTATCGCCACCTGCTCTATAATTTCCAGCCCGAATCCCTCCAGGGCGGGGATGTGCATGGGTGTATTCGATAGCAGCCGAATCCGCTGGATGCCCAGGTCCGACAAGATCTGGCCGCCTAGGCCAATTGCCCGCAGAATCCGTCCGGAGCGGGCCTGCGATCCCTCTCGTTCGCGCAACTGAGGATGTAAGACAAGACGAGCTCCGCCAGATTCTTGCGCATCTGCACGTACAGCTGCTCCGCCAGCATCAAATGTCTCGGGGCGAAACGTGGTTGGCATATCCGCGGTGCGATCGATCTCAAACCCTCGCGACGTATTGTGCAGGTAGAGCACCGCGCCGCAGCCCTCTTCGGCAATCATGCGCATCGACTGGTCGAGAATCTCGCGGCAGTGGCAGTCGGCGGCAAATACATCCCCCGCCGTGCAGCGCGTATGCACGCGCACCAGCACTGCGTGCGCACATGGCTTTCTGGATTCACTTTGAGTATGCGCAGCCAATCCCAAATCCAATCCCGATCTGGTCGCCCCCGAGACTCCGTTCGCCGGTCCGCCATGGACCGCGGGGCAGCCGTCGCAAAGATCGCCACGCACCAGCGCTATGTGGCTTTCTCCGCCATTCACCTCGCTCTCATAAGCGATCATCCGGAACTCGCCATACCGGGTTTGAATCTTGCTCTCTCCCGCTCGCACTATGTACCGTTCGTTGCGCAGCCGGTAGCGAATCAGTTCCGCCACAGTCAGAATCAGCAGCCCATGCTCTTTGCAAAATGGAATCAGGTCCGGTATGCGCGCCATCTCTCCGTCGTCGCGCATGATCTCACAAATCACTCCAGCCGGATTCAACCCCGCCAGCCTGGCCAGGTCAACCGATGCCTCGGTCTGACCCGCGCGAACCAGTACGCCGCCCTTGCGTGCGCGCAGCGGGAAGATATGTCCCGGCCGCGCCAGGTCCGAATAGCTTGTCCGCGCATCGATTGCGGTACGAATTGTGTGCGCCCGGTCTGCGGCTGAAATTCCAGTCGTGACCCCTTCGCGCGCCTCAATCGTCTCTGTAAACGCGGTCCCGAATCGCGACGAGTTCTGCTGCGTCATAGGAAACAGCCGCAGGTAGTCTGCGCGCTCTTCGGTCAGCGTCAGGCAGATCAGCCCGCGGCCGAACCGGGCCATGAAGTTGATCGCCTCGGGAGTGGCGTGCTCGGCAGCCAGCGTCAGGTCGCCCTCGTTCTCCCTGTCCTCGTCGTCCACCACAACCACCATGCGCCCCGCGCGGATTTCCAACAGCGCGCCGGACACGTCGGTAAATGGGGCCTCGAAGGTGCGTGAACTGTTCGGCATCGTCACCTCATTCTCGCCCATTGCAGCCACAAACGGCAAAACTGCTCAGTCACCACCCCGCCGCGCCCGGTCCTTGACTCCCTCTCGATTGCACCGCCTCGAAAACCGTCGCAGCTATGCCGTCGCTGAAAGCCCCCGAGCCCACAGTTTCAGCGCTTCCCCTCGTCGTCCTCCAGGTAGAACTGCGCCACCAGGTTGTGGCGCCCCATGAAGTCGCCCATCCGCTCAAACATCGCCATCTTGTAAACAAGTGAAGCCGTCGCGTACTGGCTGGAGTAAAGCCTGTCCGTGTTGACGCACTGCATCAGCTCGTCATTCCTCGAATTCAGCACTTTGCTAGGAACGGCCCCAACATTCAACTTGCTTTTGAAATTGCTGAACTCGTCTTCAGCCGAATCCCCAATGCCAGCACTTGCACCGCTCGGGATGCCCCACGCGTCCGCATCAGCCCGGCACTGCTCCAGCGGAGCCACATGCACCGCAGCATCCTGTTCCCGCACCATCGGCGCAACCAACAGAAAAACCGCCGGTAACAGCAAACGTCTCAATTTTGTCGACATCTCTCCTCCATCGAGCAGCATCGACCGGCACGTGGCTCCTAGTTCACGCTACAAGCCGCCGCTCTCGTTCCAGAGATCGCGATCCCGTACCGGTCCATTCCTGAAACCCGCGAACCATCCGCCGTGAGCGTGACCCTGTCGACCGGTAAGTCCGAGAAACTAAGCGTATACGAGCGAGTTGAGCCTGCTGTCGCCTTCCAGGTCCCATGCCACGACGCGGCCGACGAGACAGCTCCTGAATGTCCCCGACAAATTCGACGTCCCGCTCGAAACCACCGTCACTTTGCTCGTCACCACGTCCGTCCAGTTCCAAACCCCCACCAGCCCACTGCTCCCTGAGATTCGCGTTGCCGAATCGTTGCCTCCATACTGATTCGTTCCGCTCAACGAACGCGCATCCGCAGAGATTGTGACCTTTGAAAGCGTCGATTGCGGCCACGTGATCGCATAGTTCCGCTGCGCCTCATTCACTGCCAGCCAACTTGGCACGAAAGGCCCGCTAAGCGCCTTGTTGTTGGGCAGAACAAAGACCTCCGATCCTTTGAACCATTGAAAGCAGCCCACAATCGGATCGACACCGGCACGGTGCGGCAGCGCCAGTGCCGGGGCGGATACACGGGATTGTCGCTTGCGCACTGCGCGGCCTGCACCATGCAACTATTCGCTTTAACCCCGCGACATTCCGTCGACGCTTCTTCCGCAGCCTGGTCGCGGTTGTCGTCGCCCGCATAACCCCACACATCATCGGCGTCGCTCACCGCAAGCGCCAGGCACTGATTACTTCGCGATATCAACACATTGCAATCGGTCGCGCCAGCACTGCGGCAATTTGACTTCGCGATATCTTCCGCCGCGCCTTGGGTAGCTTGCCCATTTGAACCTCCCGAGTGCAGCGTGCTCTCTGAAAACGCAATCGCAGTCCACTGGGGGGCCGGCACATTCATTGAGTAGCCAGCCGGACAATCCCAGCGCATGAATTGATCGTTCCATGTGCACAGCCCTGCCCCGACGCAGGCGCCACGCCCACGCCGCAGGTCGCCGCCGTGCAATACAGCGCTGCACAAAAACTCCGAACACACTTGGAGTTCACGAAGGCGGTTCTGCGGATAAGTCTTCTCACAATAAACCTCCCATGAATTGTGGTTTTTTTTTGAAAAACGTCCTTCGGCGCTCTCATTCCACTTTGGTTCAACGCGAAATCCGATCTCTGGCGGGCGATCGGCACACCAGAAGCATACGCGCTTGTCGGCCCGCGTTAATCGGTCCGCCTACCCCGGGCCCTCTTTACACAAAGTAAGCCTCCCTCACACAAAGTAAGCCTCCCTCGGCGCACAATGATCAGCACAAGAACCTTGGAGACGGCACACCTGCCCCTGATTCCAAATTCTCTCCGCCCCAAACAGCAGAAGCGCCGCCCAAAGGCGGCGCTTCTGCGAGTAAAAACAGACTAAGGCCTACAACGTCGATTCGATCTCAAAACCCCAGGCCTCGAGAAGGGCCTCAGGGATGTACTTTGAATTCTTGTTCCTGCGAGCCCATTCCCGTAGACGGGTGGACCGGATGTACTGATCCGGGCTGAGCTTGAACTCCTTCACAATCTGCTCGAAAGAGGTCACTGTGGGCACAACCGGGCCGATGGGCTCCGGCTTGCCCCAATTTGGATTTCCACGACGCTTTGCCATCGATTTGGTTTCCTTAAGAAAGCGGTGAATTGCGCTGACATCCTCGGAAACGGGCTGGGGGAACCTGTCTTTCCTGAGGTGACTCTAGAGTCTTATTTTACGGATTTTTCCTTCAAAAATCAATAGGAAAATGAGGTTTCTGCGATTTCAGTCTCCGCCCATCATTCGAGATGAATCCAGGCTTTATATTCTTGTTCCATATAGCTTTAACAGTCGACTCTCCGCTGGGTTCATCGCCTGAATTTGCCGGGTGAATTCCCTCAAATTGGGCACACTGAGCCCGATTTGGGGCCATGACTCTTATTACAATAGCAAGTTATGAGGAAATCCTGGCGAACTTTGGCCTGCGGCCTGCTGCTCCTGGCCGCTGCACTTCCGCGTTGCGGCGCAGTCGAACTCAAGGTGAGCCGGGATGCCATTGAACGCACCCTGAAACTAAAGCTCTTCAGAAGCCCCGACGGCCGCTATTACTTGAAAGGCAGCCCTACGTCCGCCTGCTCCGTATACGCCGAGGACCCGCATCTGACGTTCGTCGACGACCGGATCGTAGTAAAGCTCAAGACTCACGCCAGGCTTGGAAAGTCGGTTGGTGGGGCGTGTCTCGGGATCTCGCTTTCACTGCCAGCCCAGGTCTCGCTCGCCCCAGTCGGTGACGGCGAATCTGTCGGCTTTCGCGATGCCCGCGTGGATCGCGTCAGTGACCGTCAGGAGCTCAACTTCCTCCTGACCCCATTCCTGAGCCACCAGATCCCTTCTTCCATGAAGGTGAATGCCGCCGACTTGCTCCGGGCGGCGCTTCAAGGCTCCACCGCATCCTCCGGATACAAGGTTGCATTGGAGAGGCTCAAAATCCATTCCGTCCAGATCCAGGACGACTCCCTGGTTGTGGATGCCGACGGCGATTTGAGCGTGCAATAAAGCCCTAACCGCAGTCGAAACAGATGTCTATACAATAGCTAATCTGTGAGCGCGGCGCAGCCGTTACTCGGCCATTTCGTTTTCTGGGGCTTCGCGTCGGTCTCGTCCCGCTCGAAGTTGATGCCATCCTTGCGGCCTGTGATGCCGACGGCAAAACTTACAACGACATCTACGCCACCCTCCCGCTGAACTTCACCAACGCGCAATACGGCCGGTTTATAAGAACCGGTCTGGCCATGTGTCAGATGCTGGATCTCCCCGCCGGGCCCGGTTTTTCGACGCGCCGGCGTCATGGACCCATGCACCGGGCACACCGGCGCACTGGAGTTTCCCATGTTGGTCCTGCCACCCAACCCAACTGTTACGCAGTCTTCCTTCGTGGCTCTGCAGTCCACGCCTTAGAGCCAGTTCACTCATCCACTTGATTCGTTCACATCGCCAGCCGGGCTCCGGCCAACCCTCGCCAACGCAAGGTACAATCCTTAGCCATGATGTTTACTCGCAGAGAATTCGCCAAACTTGGAACGCTCAGCCTCGCCGCCCGCTTCGCGCCCGCTCTCAACGCCCAGGCCCCTTCCAAGAAAACTGGCTACGCGGTGATCGGGCTCGGCCGCATCGCCGACCATTTCATGCGCGGCGCCCTCAATACGTCCAACTCGCGAACCACCGCTCTGGTCAGTGGTCATCGCGACAAGGCTGACCGCATCGCGGCTCAATACGGAGTCCCGTCAAGCTCCATCTACAACTACGAAAACTTCGACGAGATCGTGCACAATCCCGCAGTGGACGCCGTCTACGTAGCGCTACCCAACTCCATGCACGCCGAGTACACCATCCGCGCCGCCAAGGCTGGCAAGCACGTGCTCTGCGAAAAACCCATGTCCACAAACGTGGCTGAAGCTGAAGCCATGATTGCCGCCTGCAAGACAGCCAACGTCAAGCTCATGATCGCCTATCGTTGCCACTATGAGCCCACCAACCTGCGGGCCATCAAGCTCATCCGCGACGGCGCGCTCGGCCAGGTCCAGGCCATCGAAAGCACCTTCGGGTTCAACATGGCTCCCGGCGAGTGGCGGCTCAGCAAAAAGCTAGCTGGCGGAGGCCCGCTCTTCGACGTCGGCATCTACTCCCTCAACGCCTGCCGCTATCTCACCGGTGAGGAGCCCGAACACATTGAAGCCTTCGCATCCACCATCGACCACGATGGCCGCTTCAATGAAGTCGAAGAGAACGTCTCCTGGACCATGCGTTTCCCCTCCGGAATTGTCGCCGCGTGCAACACCACCTACGGCGCACCCATGGAAGGCTACTACCGCGTGCACGGCTCCAAGGGCTGGCTTCACGTCGACGAGGCCTTCTCCTACGATGGCCTCCACCTGCACGCCGACTTTTCCGGCACGCAACTCGACGAGCCCAACCCGTCCAAGGACCCTTCTCATTTTCAGGCCGAGGCCGATCACTTCTCCCACTGCGTAGAGAACAACCTGGAACCGAAATCCCCCGGCGAAGAGGGCCTCCGGGACATGCGCTACATCACCCAGATTTATCACTCTGCCGGCATCACCATTTGACCTTGTTTTTGAGTTCCTGCATCCGACGGGCGAGGGGTGGAAAATGGCGGCTGCCGGCTTGTATCAGCGACTGTCCAACGCCTCTTCGCCCCCCGACAGCTTCCAAGAGAAGGGAGAATATTCTTAAAAATCCTACGGTATGATGTCACCGAAACGGACAAAGGGGACACGAAGAACCGATGGTCTAGCACCGAGGAACCCTCGATGGAAAGGCTCGTTTCCTGCCTGCTTGTTTTCGCGTTGACCTGTCCCGCACTGTGGGCTGACTCTGTTTCCAATCAAAAGCATATAGCGCCCACTCCGCATTCCAAACCGCCAGTTCCAGGCGGGCGAAGTTGCACTTTGAGATTTGCTCGAGTACCTCGGCAACCCAGGCGGGCTGACGGCTTCCATTGATCAAGACTCCGATACGAAGCGGAGCGCGCCCATAGGATGAAGTGCGATGCGAGAACGCATCCATCTTGCATCGCTCCCCCTTCGCATTCTATCGCTGCCATGGCCCCAGGCCCCGGTACTCGGATCACGCGAACGAATTGGCTACCAGGCTCTCACCCCAACCCAAGAACCTCGCGATTGCGCGCCTGGTCCGCCCCGCCGCCGGCAAAATCGTCGAACGCCCGCTCCGTCACTCGAATAATGTGATCGCGAGTAAAGATTGCACCCTCTGCCGCGCCCGCCTCGGGATGCTTGATGCAGCACTCCCACTCCACCACCGCCCAGCCTGGAAAGTCATACTGCGCCATCTTGCTGAACACCGCCTTGAAATCGATCTGCCCGTCGCCAAGTGAGCGGAACCGCCCTGGCCGGTCAATCCAATCCAGGTAGCCGCCGTAAACCCCCGCCCGTCCGCTCGGCCTGAACTCGGCATCCTTCACGTGAAAGGCCCGAACGCGATCGTGGTAGATGTCCAGGAAAGCCAGGTAATCCAACTGCTGCAGAATCATGTGGCTCGGGTCATAGAGAATGTTGGCCCGCGCATGCCCGCCCACAGCTTCAAGAAAGCGCTCGAAGGTTGCGCCATCATGAAGGTCTTCGCCTGGATGCAACTCGTAGCAGACGTCCACACCCACCTCGTCAAACGCCTGCAAAATCGGCAGCCATCGCCGCCCCAACTCCGCAAATGCTTCGTCGATCAGTCCGGCCGGCCGCTGCGGCCAAGGGTAGAAAAACGGCCACGCCAACGCGCCCGAAAAAGTAGCATGCGCATCCAGCCCCAGTCTCTTGCTGGCCTTGGCAGCCCACAGCAGTTGTTGCACAGCCCACTCCTGCCGCCCCTTCAAGTTTTCCGCGAGGTTCGCTGGCGCAAATCCCTCAAACAAGGCGTTATAGGCCGGATGCTCGGCGACCAGTTGTCCCTGCAGATGTGTGGAAATCTCCGTCACAGCAAGCCCCGCCCTGCCCACCACGCCGAGCACTTCATCGCAGTAACCCTGGCTCTCCGCGGCAAGCTTCAGATCGAAAAGCCGCCTGTCCCAGCTCGGAATCTGCACCCCGGTAAAGCCCAATCCGGCCGCCCATTGTGCCATCCCCTCCAGCGTATTGAACGGCGCCGCATCATCGGCAAACTGCGCCAGAAAAATCCCCGGCCCCTTGATCGTCTTCATCCCATCTCTCCTTTAATCACCCAAGACCTAGTCACCCAAGACCTAATCACCCAAGACCGGCTCAAAATTCCACCCAGTTCCCGCTCCGATTGCTCTCTATCGCGCGCTCCACAAAACGCATCCCACGCACACCAGCCACAATTCCCGGCAGCGTCGCCGGCAGTGGATCCGCTTTGCCCTCTCGCCATGCAATCAACCCATCCGCAAATTCCCGATACAGCACAGCGAACGCTTCAATATATCCTTCAGGATGGCCTCCCGGCAGCCGTGTAACGGCCCGTGCATCCGCTCCCAGATAGCTCCCCGACGCATGGCGAATCTCTTCCGGCCCATCCAGCCACTTCACCCGCAACCTGTTGGGATCCTCCTGGTGCCAGTCGATCGACCCATTCTCGCCATAGACCCGGAGCCGCAGCCCATTTCCCTCGCCCGCCGCCACTTGCGAAGCCATCAACACTCCGCTCGCACCGTTCTCCAGCCGCAGAACGGCATTGCAATCGTCGTCCAACTGCCGGCCCGCTACGACCGTCCGCAGAGTCGCATGCAGGCTCGTCACCTTCAGCCCGGTCACATATTCCGTCAGATGAAATGCATGCGTCCCGATGTCTCCAATGCAGCCCCCGGGACCATTCAGCACAGGGTCGGACCGCCAAGCGGCCTGCTTTTGTCCCGACTTCTCCAGCGGCTGGCTCAACCATCCTTGTAAATACTCCACCGCAATTTTTCGAATCGCGCCCAGCTTTCCGCTCGCGCAGAGCTGCCGCGCCTCACGGACCAATGAGTAGCCCGCATACGTATGCGTCAACCCATAAGGCAGCCCCGCCTTCGCCACAGCCATCTCCAGCGCCACCACCTCGTCGTACGTTGCTGTGGCCGGCTTGTCGCTCATCACGGCAAGGCCCGCCTGAAGGGCAGCCTCTGCAACAGGCAGGTGCAGGTGGTTCGGCGTGGCGATCACCACAAAGTCGATTCCATCTGCCCGTCGCTTCTCCGCCCGGATCATCTCCCGGTAATCTGCGTATGCCCTTTCAGGAGCGATTCCGAAACTCTGGCCAGCTGCGCGCGACCGCTCCGCCGACTGCGAGAACGCCCCAGCCACCATCTCAATCCGGCCATCCAGTTCGGCGGCCATCCTGTGCACCGGACCAATAAATGCCCCCGGCCCCCCGCCAACCATCCCCATGCGCAACTTCCGCCCCATCGAATCCCCCCCCTCAGGTCCATTGCACGCAATGGCTACCAGACAAATGGCGCCAAACGATATCTCACCCTGTCTCGGTATGCTGAATATCCTGCCAGTTTGGTTGCAAGAAACTTCTCTTCACCTAGAAGCCTCCAGATGATAACTCCTGTCATGGGAACAATGGTCAACAATCCCCACCACGAGCCAAGGGCCAGGGGCACGCCTAAGAGAAGGATCAGCGCACCCGTGTACATCGGATGACGAACAAGTGCATACGGCCCTGTCGATATAACTTTCTGTTCGGCAGCAACCTCGATAATCCCTGACGTGTAACTGTTCTCTTTGAACACCAGAAACACGATAAAGAACCCGAGCACCACCAGCATATCCCCGGCTACCACTGCACAGGTCGGTACATGGGACAATCCCAACCGGTGATCAAGCGCGGGAAAGACGATGGTTGCGAGAAAGAAAATCGCCGCAAAACCTTGGATGATCTTTTGACTCATCTCAGTCTCCGCTGCTGCACCCGCCTTGACCCGTCGCTCGAGGAGCTTCGGATCTTTCTTCATCAGGTAAACAGTGATTGCCAGCGACGGTAAAAAGAATGCGCCCAGAAACACCCACGCCTGCCAGTATCTGAACGACCATGCAGGAACAAAGATGAGCAGGGACATGCAGACAAGAAGATTCAAAATTCCGGCGAATGCCCTCTTGTTCAGGTTGTTCATCGTTCCACCCAGGGCAATCTACCAGTCCGCCAGCGTTCCATCCAACTTCCGGTTGATCGGCAGATACGCCCGCTGATAGGGATACTCGGCCGCCAACGCCTCGTCCAGTTCAACCCCCAGCCCTGGCCCGTCGCCCGGAACCATCATTCCATCCTTGAAGCTGTACTGGTGGGGAAACACGGCGTCCGTCTCATCGGTGTGCGGCATCAGCTCCTGGATCCCGAAGTTATGAATCGCGGTGTCGAAATGCAGCGCCGCGGCCATCGTCACCGGAGACAGGTCCGTAGCTCCGTGGAAACCAGTGCGCACGTGATACAGGGCGGCAAAGTCTGCAACCTTCTTCAGGTGAGTGAACCCGCCTCCATGCACAATCGTCATGCGCAGATAGTCGATCCACTGGTTACGAATCAGGTCGTGCGCATCCCACACCGAATTGAACACTTCGCCCACCGCAATCGGCGTCGTTGTGTGGTCGCGGATCACCTTGAAGCCTTCCTGGAATTCAGCCGGCGTCGGATCCTCCATCCAGAAAAGGTGAAACGGCTCCAGCTCTTTCCCCAGCCGTCCCGCCTCGATGGGCGTAAGCCGGTGGTGGCAATCATGCAGCAGGTGCAGTTCATCGCCAAACACCTCGCGCACCCGCGCAAACAGCTTGGGAACATGGCGCAGATAAAGCTCGCTCGACCACTCGTACTCCGATGGCACGCCTCGCTCAGCAGGCTCGTATCGTCCAGGCCCCTTCGAGATGCCGTAGGCCGATGACAGCCCGGGAATCCCGCTCTGCACCCTGATCGCCTTGAAGCCCATCTCCTTGTGGCGCGCCACGTCTTCCAGCGCGTGATCCATGTCCTTGCCGTTGGCGTGCGCATACACCATCACGCCTTCGCGGCACTTGCCCCCCAGCAGGTTATACACCGGAGTGTTCAGCGCCTTCCCCTTGATGTCCCACAGTGCTACATCCACCGCCGCAATGGCCGACATGGTCACCGGCCCGCGCCGCCAGTATGCACCGCGATAGAGATACTGCCAGATGTCTTCCGTCTGAAATGGATCGCGGCCGATGATGCAGGGAATTACGTGCTCGGTTAGATAACTTGCCACCGCCAGTTCGCGGCCATTCAGAGTCCCGTCTCCCAGGCCATAAATGCCCTCATCGGTCTCGATCTTCAGGGTGACAAAGTTCCTGCCCGGTGAAGTGATGTTGACGGTTGCTTTTGTAATCTTCATTGCAACACTGGCTCCTGGACTCCGAATAAGTATAGGGCGACGCTCTCACCCTTTTGCTCCTAAGCCGTTCCGGGGTCCCCATGGAAAGGTCTTCGTCGCTCGGGTGTCTGAACACCGATGACTGTTCCCTGCTCTACTGATTCACCCCGCTCGCAAGAAAGCCTCCGTCCACAGCAATCACTTGTCCGGTCACAAATGAAGCCGCCTCAGACGCCAGGAAGATCGCCGTCCCAACCAACTCGCTCGCCTCGCCAAATCGGCCCATCGGCGTGCGCAACAGCAGCTCCCCCCCCCGTGGTGTCCCCTCAACAAGCTTCGCGTTCAGCGGGGTGGGGAAAATTCCGGGCGCAATCGCATTCACATTCACGCCTTCCTTCGCCAACTCGATCGCCAGCGATCTGGTTAAAGATGCAACCGCCGCCTTGCTGGCAGAATAGGCCGCCACCTCATAAAAGGCCACAAACGAAGAGAGAGACGCGATGTTCACAATGCGTCCGTATCCCGCACCCACCATGGTTGACCCGAAAATCTGGCATGTGCGCAGAGTCCCCGTCACGTTGGTATCCATGATCCGCAGCCAATCGCACTCTTCTACTTCCAGCGTAGGCGCCTGGTGGGTAATCCCGGCCGCGTTCACAAGGATGTCCACCTTACCGAACTCGCTGAGGACAGCATCGTGCAGCCGCTGTACCGATGCTCGATCTCCAACATCGCTTGCCACAGCCAGCGATCGCCTTCCCAGGCCCTCAATCTCCGCCGCAACCTTTTCCACGTGCTCCTCGCGCCTGGAGCTGGCCACAACGTTGGCACCGGCTTCCGCCAGGCCCAGCGCAATCGCCTGCCCCAGACCGGTCGTCCCGCCGGTCACAACCGCGACTCGGCCACTTAATTCAAATTTAGTTCGCGTCATAAACTAAATGATCACATCCTTGCCCGGAACTTTCAACATTCCCGGAGCCGCTCGGCCGCCTTCGCCGCGGCTTCACCCGTCCAAGAAACGTCCCTGAAACCTTATCATGATTGCCGAATTACCCGTCGCCGCAGGCCATCACAGTCCCCCTCTCGTAAATGCGATAAAGTTTCAAAGGAAGCCAGAGGCACTCAATGAACACTATCGTGATTCCCGATTCATCTCGCCGCTGGGATTGCCTGAGCTTGGGCGAAGTCATGCTCCGCCTCGATCCAGGCGAGAGCCGCATCCACACCACGCGCCAGTTCGCGGTCTGGGAAGGCGGTGGCGAATACAACGTCGCTCGCGGTCTCCGCCGCTGCTTTGGCCTCCGCACCGCAATCGCCACCGCCCTGGCCGAAAACCCGGTGGGCCGGCTCGTGGAAGACCTCATCCTTCAGGGTGGAGTCGATTATTCCCTGCTCAAGTGGGTTCCCTATGACGGCGTTGGCCGCACTGTCCGCAACGGCCTCAACTTTACGGAGCGCGGTTACGGTGTCCGCGCCGCGGCCGGATGCTCTGACCGCGGCCACACAGCCATCAGCCAGGTCAAGTCTGGCGACTTCGACTGGGAATCGATCTTCGGCCCCGAGAACGGCTCTCGCTGGTTCCATACCGGCGGGATTTTCGCCGCGCTCTCCGCTTCCACCGCCGCTGTCGCCGACGAAGCCATGGAAGCCGCAAGACGCCACGGGACTCCTGTTTCGTTTGACCTCAACTTCCGCGACTCACTTTGGAAATCCATCGGCGGCAAAGCCAAGGCACAGGAAGTGAATCGCGAGCTGGTCCGCAAGGTCGATCTTCTGCTTGGCAATGAAGAAGACTTCTCCGCCATGCTCGGCATCCACATTAAAGGCGTCACCGACGACTTCGCCGAACTGCCCATCGCCGGCTACGAAGAGATGCTGCGCGAAGTGGCATCTATCTACCCAAACCTCAAGTGCATCGCCAGCACCCTGCGTACCGCACAAACCGCCTGCCGCAATGCCTGGGGCGCCATCGCGCTTTTCGAGGACAAGATCGTCCATGTTCCCCAGCGCGATATTGACATCTTCGACCGCGTCGGCGGCGGCGACAGTTTTGCCTCCGGCCTGATCTACGGTCTTCTTGCCGGCAAACCCATCGAATGGGCCGTCCGTTGCGGCGTTGCACACGGCGCCCTTGCGATGACCACCCCTGGCGACACCAGCATGGCCACCGTTGCCGAAGTCGAACGCATCATCAAAGGCGGATCAGCCCGGATTGCAAGGTAGTTCGAATCGCAGGATAGAGGAGCATATGTCCGAAACAACAGCCCAAACCATTGAACGCGTCGGACTCATACCCGTTCTCCGCGCCAAGAATGCAGTTCAGGCTCACGCAGTAGTGAAAGCCATGATCGCCGGCGGCGTCACTGTCGTTGAAGTCACCATGACCGTCCCCGGCGCAATCGACGTCCTCAAGGAACTTAAGAAGGAATATGGCGACCAGCTGCTTCTCGGCTCTGGGACCGTCACAACCGCCGAACAGGCTGAAGCCACCATCGACGCCGGAGCCGAATTCGTCGTCAGCCCCAGCCTTCACCCCGCTGTGATTGAGATGACCAAAAAGAAAGCCAAGGTCGCCATTCCCGGCTCGCTCACCCCCACTGAAGTCATTACCGCGTGGGAGGCGGGCGCGGACTACGTCAAGATCTTCCCGTGCTCAGCCATGGGCGGAGCCAGCTACCTCAAGTCGCTTCTCGCCCCATTCCCATACCTCATGCTCATCCCCACCGGTGGCGTGACCCTCCAAACAGCTGAAACTTACCTAAGCGCCGGAGCCCGTGCCCTCGGTGTTGGAAGCGACCTTGTCAATCTTGCAGCCGTCGATGCCGGAAAGCCGGAGACCATCACTGAAACTGCGCGCGCTTATCTCAAGGTGCTGGCCCAGTTTCGTAATGCGCGAACCGCCTGATGCGCCTGCCGCCCGCGCAGGTATACTTGTTTATTACCTCTGAATCAGGCCAGATACGACTACATGATCAAACTGACTCAATCCAAGCGTGAACCTCCTGCGGCCCAAGCGCCGCCCCAACCCCGGACATCGCCTCAGCCGCAACCCGAGCCTCAGCCCCAGCCCTTTAGGCTCGACAACCGGCACGCCCTGGTCACCGGCGGCGCCAGCGGCATTGGCGAAGCCACGGTCAAGGAACTCGTCCGCGCCGGCGCATTCGTCTGGGTCGCCGACGTAAATCTTGCCGCCGCCGAGGCGTTGGCAAAATCCACGGGCTCCGCCAAGGCCGTGGCGCTCGACGTCACCAGCGCCGACTCCGTCGCCGCCGCCGCCACCCACATCGATCGCCTCGATATTCTCGTCAACAATGCGGGAATCGGCCATGTTGGTTCCATTGAAACCACTGAGCACGAGGACTTCGACCGCCTCTATAACGTGAACGTCCGCGGCGTCTACATGGTCACTCGCGCGTTTCTTCCCCTGCTTCTGGCCCACGGCGACGAACATATCGGCGCCATTGTGAACATCGGTTCTGTTTCTGGCCTGGTCGGTATCAAGCAGCGCTTTGCTTACTGCACAACAAAGGGCGCGGTCCTGGCCATGACCCGGCAACTCGCGGTCGAGTACCCCAAAGTCCTCCGCGTCAACGCCATCTGTCCCGGCACCGTGCAGTCGCCATTCGTCGAAGGCTATCTCGAAAAATTCCACCAGCACAATAAGGAAGATGTGCGCGCCGAGCTCCGCGCCCGCCAGCCCATCGGCCGTCTCGGCCGGCCTGAGGAGATCGCATCCATGGTGCGTTATCTGGCCTCTGACGAAGCTGCCTTTATCACCGGCTCCCTATTCACCATCGATGGCGGATGGACCGCAGCCTGATCGCTGCGATCGTTTCTTGCCGCACACGATTCCGGAGGCCTCATGAAGCTCGTTACCTTCATCGCCCGCGATGGCAAAACCTACACAGGATCCCTTGACGAGCCGTCGGGACTCATCCTTGGCCTCAGTGGCGTCGGCTTCCATTCCGCCCTCGACGTCATCAGCGCAGGCTTCACGCATCCTCCCGAGGACCGTACCTGTCCCGTCTTCAAGCTCGCTCATGTCCGGTTGCTGGCGCCGCTGCCCAACCCACCCCGCGTCTTCGCCATCGGCCTCAACTATCGCGAACACGCCGTCGAAGCGCGCTTGCAGATTCCAAAATCGCCCGTCGTGTTCTTCAAGCTGCCTACCGCCATCATTGGCCCGGGTGCGCCCATCGTCCTTCCCGTCAATTCCTCTGAGCCCGACTACGAGGCCGAGCTGGCTTTCGTTATTGGCCGCGGAGGTTATCGCCTCGCCGCCGACGAATGGCGTTCCCACGTCTACGGCTACACCATCGTCAACGATGTCAGCGCGCGCGACGTTCAGAACGCCTCTTCGCAGTGGAGTCTCGCCAAGAGCTTTCCCACCTTCTGCCCTCTCGGACCTGCCATCGTCACCGCCGATGAGGTCCCCGACCCGCACGCGCTGGACATCCGCCTGACCATCGACGGCGTCATCCACCAGAACTCCAACACCCGAGAACTGATCTTCCAGATTCCGCAGCTCGTCGAGTTTATCTCCTCCATTACCCCGCTGCTTCCCGGCGACATCATCTCCACCGGCACACCATCCGGCGTTGGCCTTGGCCGCACTCCCAAGCGCTGGCTTAAGCCCGGTGAAACTGTGTCCGTCACCGTGCAAGGCCTAGGCACGTTAACCAATCCCGTCGTCGCCGAGTGACGACTCAGCTCTGCCAGCGTTGCAAAAAAGAAAAGACCCAATCTGGGGCCTTTTCGCTTGTTCCGCTAACTCCGATCAATTCACCTGGCTCTACACAGTCTTCTCCCGCACCGCAGGTGCCTCCCCGCCGAACCAAGCGTAAAGTGCCACCGCCGCAAAGCAAACCACCGGCACCAGGTAAGCCACTTGCAGCCCGCTCGAATCCGCTAGCATCCCCATCAGCTTGGTCAATGCGGCTCCGCCCAGAATCGCCATGACCAGCAGCGATCCGGCCGTCTTTGTCTTCTCGCCCATGCCCTTCAACCCCAGCGCAAAGATGGTCGGGAACATGATTGACATGAACAAGCTCGTAGTCAGCAAACACATCGCGCCCACCCACCCCGGCCACACGACTGCCACCATGCCCAGCGCCACATTCACCACGGAATAGATCCCCAGCATCGTGCGCGCATGGAAGTGCTTCATCAGCCAAGCCGAACTGAATCGGCCCACGGCGAATGCAGCCAGCGTCGCCGTCAGCATGTATCCCGCCGCTTTGTCTCCGACGCCTGTCGCCGACCGCACATACAGGATGAAGTAACTCCACGTGCCCACCTGCGCTCCCACATAAAGGAACTGCGCCAGCACAGCCAGAACAAAATGACGCTGGAACAACGGCACATGCTGTGGCGGCCCTGCATCTTCGCGCGAAACATCCTCCCTCGCCGTATCCGGGAACTTGGTCATCAACACCATCAGCGCCCACAAGAACGCCACCGTCCCAAGCACCAGGTAGGTTGGAACCACCCGCAGCGTCTCTGAGTGCAGATACGCTTGCATCGTTCCCGCTGCCCTCTTCGCAGCAGTTTCAGCGCTGCTGAACTCCACGCCGGAAAAGATGAATACCGTACCCACCAGCCCGGCAGTAATCGAACCGAGAGGATTGAAGGCTTGCGATAAATTCAAACGTCGCTCGCTTGAAGCCGTTGGGCCCAGTTGCGCAATAAAAGAGTTCGCACCGGTCTCCAAAAACGACAGCCCGCACCCGATCACAAACTGCGCCGCAACAAAGAACAGATATACGTCTGAATGCGCCGATGGCCAGAAGAGCCAGCACCCGCTCCCCATGAGGATCAGCCCTGTCACTAACCCTGCCTTGTATCCGAAATAGCGCATGATCTGGCCAGCTGGAATCGCCATCAGGAAATACCCGACAAAGATGCCAATCTGCAATTGCGCCGCGCCCGAGCGGTTGATCTCGAACGACTTCATGAACTGTCGGATCAGAAAATCGGTCAGGTTATTCGGAATTGCCCACAGGAAGAACAGCGGCGTGACCACAACAAATGGAATGAGCCGCCCATGCGGTATCAGCGGAGCATCCAATTCCTCATCATGCGAATGCCTGCGTTCCGATTCAGTCAATCTACTGGAAAAGCTCAAGATTCCCTCCCCTCTTCATTGGCAGCGTGCGAAGCTTCTACGCGGAGGCGAAAACGCTTTCATCTCCGCGTCCTCTCATTTTGATGGAAATTCGCTTCAGCATTTCTACTCAATCCACACGACCGCTGGCAAATCGAAAGGATCCGTCGCTTAGCGGGCCGACAACTGCCCAGCGCTCACTGGACCCGCGCCAGCCACTTCCCCGTATGCGAGAGCAGGCTCCCTGCGATCTCTTCGGGCGTGCCTTCCGCAATAATGCGCCCGCCGCCTTCGCCGCCCTCCGGCCCCAGGTCGATCACCCAATCCGCCGACTTGATCACGTCCAGGTTGTGCTCGATCACAATCAGTGAACCGCCCCCGTCGATGAGCTTGCGAAATGCGGTCAGCAGCTTCGAAACATCGTCGAAGTGCAGCCCGGTCGTCGGTTCGTCGAGAATGTAAAGCACTCGGCTCGCCTGCGATGGCTTGGCATTCGCGTTGGCCGCACGCACTTGCGCCAGGTGTGCGGCAAGCTTTACGCGCTGCGCCTCGCCTCCAGAAAGCGTTGTAGCAGACTGCCCCAAGCGGAGATAACCCAGCCCAATCTCGTCCAATACCGCCAGCTTTTCCAGCAGCCGCACTTGCCCAACGAAGAAGCGCAGCGCCTCCTTCACTGTCATCTGCAGCACTTCGTGAATGTTTTTGCCCTTGTACTCCACCTGCAGCACCTTCGCCTGGTAGCGCGTGCCGTTGCAGTCCTCGCACGGAAGCTCCACATCGGCCAGGAACTGCATCTCCACCGTCACCGTCCCGTCGCCTTCGCAGGTGTTGCATCGCCCGCCAGGAACGTTGAAGGAGAAATATCCCGGCGTCAGCGAAAGCCGCTTCGCTTCCGGCTGCGAAGCGTACAGCTCGCGCACCAAGTCAAATCCCTTGATGTACGTAATCGGATTGGAGCGTGGTGTCCGCCCAATCGGTGTCTGATCCACTAGCACTACATCGTTCAGCCTCTCTGCACCGGAAAGCGATTTGTAAACAGAGGAAGGGTCCGCCCCATCGCTCTGTCCAAGCGCCCGCATCACCGCCCGATACAACACCTGGTGCACCAACGTGGACTTGCCTGACCCTGAAACCCCGGTAATCGCCACCAGCAATCCCAGCGGAATCTCTACATCCAGCCCATGCAGGTTGTTGGCCTCGACGCCACGAAGCACAAGCCTTTCTTTGCCAGGGACGCGCCGCCGGGTTGGCACAGGGATCGAAATCTTTCCAGAAAGATACCGCCCCGTGAGCGAATTGGGATTGGCTTCGATCTCCGCCAGAACTCCTTCGGCCAGTAGCTTGCCGCCGAACTCGCCAGCCCCCGGCCCCAAGTCGAGCAAGTGATCGGCCGCTCTGAGCACATCCGCGTCGTGTTCGACTACAAGGATGGTATTGCCCAGGTCGCGCAACTCACGCAGAATCCGAATCAATCGCTCCGTATCCCTGGTATGCAGCCCGATCGAGGGCTCGTCCAACACGTACAGCGCCCCAACCAGGCGCGACCCCAGCGAAGTCGCCAGTTGAATCCGCTGCGCCTCCCCGCCGGACAGCGTTGAAGCCATCCGGTCGAGCGTCAGGTATTCCAGGCCCACTGCATCCAGAAAACTCAGCCTCTGCCGCACTTCATCCAGAATCGGTCCCGCAATCTCTTCCTGCATCGGGGTCAGCTTCAGCCCGGCAAAGAACTCCTTCGCCTGGGAAATCGTCATCGCCGTTACCTGGCAAATGTTCTTCCCGCTGATGCGAACGCTCCGAGCTTCCGCCCTCAGCCGCTGTCCACGGCAATCCGGACACTCCGCATACCCGCGATACTTGCTCAGCATCACTCGCACATGCAGCTTGTACTTCTTCCGCTCCATCTGCGCGAAGAAACCAAATACTCCGGCAAAGCTTCCCTTGCCACGTAACACCGTCTCCCGCGCCGCCTCGGGCATCTCGCGCCACGGCACATCCATCGGAATCCCCAACTCTGCCGCCTGCTTGCGCAGATCGCTGAACCATGGCCGATACTTCGGACGTTCCCAGGGATCGATTGCGCCCTTGCTCAGGCTCAATCCCTTGTCGGGAATCACCAGGTTCAGGTCGAAGTCCACCGTATTTCCAAACCCCTGACAGCGAGGGCACGCGCCGAACGGATTGTTGAAACTGAACAGGCGCGGCTCCGGCTCCTTGCCTGGACGGTGGCAACTCGTGCACTCGTACGCCCCAGAGAAACGATGCCGTTTGCGTTCAGCAGTTTCGTCTCGCAGGTCCGGGGTCCCCACAGACAGGTCTTCGTCCGAGGGGCGTGGAACCTCCTCGAAAATCACTCCCCCGCCTTCGCGGTAAGCGATCTCCGCCGCATCCACAATCCGCGAACGGTTTTCGGCGCTGACCACAATTCTGTCCAACAGAACAAACACGGGAAGCGTGAAGTCCAGGTCCAGCAGCGACTCGGGCGTCGAGAACTCGACGATCCTGCCCTGCTGGTAGAGCCGGTTGAACCCGCTTGCTCGCAACTCGGCCAGGCGAGCCTTCAACGTCTCTGTGTGCGGCGAGTCGCCTCCGTTTACTACCGGCTTGCCTTCCGCCCTGGCAGGCGATTTCGCCGGCCGTCCCGCAGCTTTCATTGGCTTCACAGCCGGCTTCGCTCCAGCTTCCGGAGCCGGTGTCGCACTGGCCACAGGAAATAGCACATTCAGCCGCGTCCCCTCGCCCAAGGCCAGCGTTGCCTCGGCCACCTCATCCATCGAATCGCGTTTAACCAGCCCATCGCAAAACACGCAATACACGGTGCCACAACGGGCATACAGCAGCCGCAGATAATCGTAGATCTCGGTCGCAGTTGCAACCGTCGATCGCGGATTGCGCGTTGTGTTTTTCTGCTTGATCGCAATCGCCGGGGCGAGCCCGTCGATCAGGTCGACATCAGGCTTTTCGATTCGCTCCAGAAACTGGCGCGCATACGCCGAAAGCGACTCGACATACCGCCGCTGACCTTCCGCGTAAATCGTGTCGAAGGCAAGCGAACTCTTTCCGGAGCCCGACACGCCGCTGACCACCGTCAGCTTCCCGTGCGGAATATCGCAGGAAATATTCTTCAGATTGTGAGTCCGCGCGCCGCGGATAGTGATGGCGTCATTCAAATGGAAGGCACCAGAAAGAAGTCGTCCGGCTACGCCCCAGTCACCTCAGACAGGCTCAGGGCACAACCAGCCATTCTTCATTATAGGCTGTGCCGCAAGCGGCCAATGGCAATCCTGCGCGAGGCGAGCCGCATCAAAAGATAGATATAGCTTCCGCTCATGCTTCAGACCATCGGGCCCTCCGCGGTCTATGCCGCCAAAGAAGGAATCAGGAACAAGGTCGATTCGACCTCTGCCTTACGGTCAAGCACGCCTGCCAGCCCCAGCAGCACCTCCGAAGCGCACGCCGGACACCGCATTGAGCTGTTGCCAACGGAGTCGCAGTCCTGGCACAGATAGGCTGCCGTAAGCGGAATGTGTTGCCGAATGTCTGGAGTCATCGTTTCTCCTTCGGTTCCTTGCGCAGACCAGTTCCTGCGTTGCCCGCTCTATCTGTATTGAAATTCCCTGGTACGCCATTTACTTTGAAAACAGATTGCTGTTTTCCTTATCGAATTTCTGTTCTGTCTTCGCCGGCTTCCCCGCCAACTTATCAGCCTCGCGGTCTACCTTCTTCTGCGCTGATGGATCGGACGCCGTCTCGTCTTCCAACTTAGTAGCTTCGGGATTTGCAAATTGCTCAGTCATCTTTGTCTCCTGCACTCATTCTCGCGCCTCTGCGCGTGCAATGTTGGTCACTTCTGCTCCCCTCGCTTGAGCTGATGGGATCAGCCGCGACTCCCGGAAGCTTCCATCGGTTGGAAATCCGCCGATTTCCCTGCCCGCCCAACCGCGTCGAACACTCAGACACTCAAATCGTTGCAGCTAGGCCCTTCCCGCTAAACTGTATTAAGAGGTATTCCGTGCTACGTAACGCCTTTCTCGTTCTGGTCTTTGCCACGGCAGTTGTGTTCGCCCAAAACCCGCCGCAGCAAATGCAGCATCCCCAGAATGCCAAGTCAGCAGCCACGTCCGAAGCGAGCGCCGACCCGGTCATGGATGCTGAAGCTGCGATCGTCAAATCTGATTGGAAGGCAGCTCAGGGCAAGCTTGACCTTTGGCTCACCGCCCACCCCAGCGATCCTCGAGCCCTGTTTGACGCCGCATATGTAGCCGATGCACAGAACCGGCTCGACGACGCTGCAGCCCTCTACCGTCGAGCCATCAATGCAAACCCCCAGTCGTTTGAATCCCATCTCTCGCTTGGCCTTCTCCTGGCACGGCAGGGCAAGCCGGACCAGGCTCGTCCGGAACTCATCGCGGCCACACAGCTCGACCCGGGCGATGCTGGACCTGCCATGAAGGCCCGGGCCTGGCGCGCTCTCGCCGCCATTGACCAGCCTAGCCTCTGGAATCCAGGCGACACGACACTCGCCTCAAATGATCTTCTTGAGGCCCTCAAGCTCACTCCAGAGACCCCCAGCGACACACTGCTTGCCGCGAATCTGGCCGACCACGCTGGAGAATTCGACGCGGCAGAGAAAGCCTATCGTCGCGTGCTCGCCCAGGATCCAAAATCTGCTGGGGCAAACGCCGGCCTCGCCCACATCCTCATTGTGCGCAAGCAGTACCCTGAAGCCGAAACGCTCCTCCGCGCAGCCCTCGATCAGGCTCCAGACGACCCCGCGCTCACCGCACAGCTGGCTACCGTGCTGGCGGCTCAGGACAAGGCCGAGGCCCTCCCGCTCATCGAGAAGCTCCACGATGCCCACCCAGCGGACGCAGCCATCACCCGCATGCTAGCTGAAGTGTTGGCCGATGCTGGAGATGCCGTTGGCTCCGACCACCTCTACATTGGTTTGCTTGCAAAAAGTCCGGCAGACCCTGCTTTGCTCATCGGCCACGGTCAGAACCTCATTCGCCAGCTCAGATATGCTGAGGCATTTTCCGTCTTTGACAAAGCCACCCAGCTCGAGCCCACCAATGCCGACGGGTGGAGTGGTCTTGCCTTTGCAGCCTCCCGCACCAATCAGCCGGCCATCACACTGCATGCACTTACCATGCGGTCAAAATTCCTCCCGGAGGTCCCTTCCACCTACTTCCTCTGGGCCACTGCATACGATACCCTCCACCAAAAGGCTGCAGCTGCAAGCTATTACCACCGTTTTCTGGATTCGTCCGCGGGCAAATTTCCTGATCAGGAATGGCAAGCGCGGCAACGTATCATTTTGCTCGAAAAGAAACCTTAGAATCTGCAATCATCACTTCCTGGGTGCGACACTCCATTGCTTACCAAAGTGGTGATTGGTTGAAAATGGGCAAATCTTTCCTCTTGCGCATTTTCAATAAATGCTCCATAGTGACGGTCAAGGGTAAAGCCGCACCTGCGGAGGTTACTCATGCGGTCAATGGTTTCCTCAGCCATCTTCGCACTCGTCACAGTGGTCACAATCCCTGCCTGCGCCTCTGGGTTCGATGACAAGACCTTTGACCAGCAAAGCATCGATGCACTTGAAGCCAAGGCGACACTGGCCCAACCGCGCGAGCAGTGCTTCCTCTACGCCGAAATCGTTCATGAGATGACTGAGGTCAGCCTCCGCCAATATGCCGCGGGTGATGTGGCCAAATCCACAGACATGCTCAAGCAAATCCAGCAGCTTGCGCATAAGATCCACCTGACGATGGCCGAGGACAACAAGCGCCTCAAGGATGCCGAAATTCTGCTCCGTCACACCGCATTCCGGCTCAGTGAAATGCTCCACAACAGCAACTATGAAGATCGCCCCCTGGTCGAACAGACTCTCGCTCAGGTCAATGAGGCTCAGAACGAAGCCTTGATGCAGGTCTTCCGTCACTAGCCAATCCTGTTCCGCGCGTGTGCCATCCCGATCGTCTGAGCTTCCCAGCGCAGTTCCTATGGTCTTTAAATGTGCCCCGGCCCGGAACTTGGCTTCAACCCGGATAGAATCCGTGCTATAACTGACCCAACCTGATCGCGGCTTAAGCCGTCGACAGAATGGACAACTGTGATCCCAGATCTCTGGCCATGATCCGATCCCTGATCTCCTTAGTGAGAGCCCATGCATCCGATCCGCTGTGTTGCCTCAATCCTGGCCTGCCTGGTATTTGCCCCTCCCCTGCCAGCGCAGGTCGAAAAGCGGGAGCCGTTGACCGAGGCTCAGATCGAACAAATTCGCGAAGCGGGTGTATATCCGGATGGCCGCGTCAAGCTTTACACGCAGTTTCTCAACGAACATGCCGACGTCATCAAAGGGCTGTCCAACCGCGCCAAGTCCGCCGCCCGCGGCCGACGCCTCGATGGAGAACTCCAGGACCTCACCGCTCTGATGGACGAGTTTGCCTCAAATCTCGACGTCTACTCTGACCGCCACGCCGACATTCGCAAATCATTGAAGCCGCTCCCCGCCGCCACGCAAAGATGGTTGGGGATTCTGCGTGCGCTGGCTGGCGAACCTGCTTTTGATCTGGCTCGGAAAGAAGCCATTGAGAGCGGTGAGGATTTGGCAGACCAGGCAACGCGCCTGCTCCAGGAACAGACCGATTACTTTAATCTGCACAAGGACGAGGAGGGGCAGGAACGCGCAGAACCGAAGCAATGAAGCTGAGATAGGGGTGCTGTTCTAGGACTGCGTTCCCGATCGCCTCATTCCATGCTTGTGCACGGCGTGCTCTTCAAACAGACCCGCAATCCAGGTAAAAGCTCTATCGGCGGACATGCTCGACGGTCGGCTCCTGAGCAGTTGCTCCCCGTAACGACTGCATATGACCGAGGATGGGCGCAGGTCTGCGCTGTAGCCGATGATGACGGCAGGCAGGGGAAGCATCATGCGAAAAGCTTAAGCCTGTGCCAGTACTTTTGTAAACATTCAAAAACCTCCAAAGTATGCTCGCAATGCCGGTTGGAGGTAAAATCATGTGTAATTCGGGAACGCACGCAGTCGCCTCATCAATTTCCCCCGGGTTCGGTGATGGAGGATTCGTCGATGCCCACCATTCATCCGTTTTTCTCTGTGAATGAGGAGAAGAAGCCCCGCGAAGAGCGGGTTTACCACAACAACGCCAAATGCAAAGTTGGACGCGGTATCCCGGTCTGGGATCGCCAGCAGGGCACAAACAACTATGAGCTTTGTCCGGTCTGCGCTGGCTTGGTTGGAGACTGATCCCGGTCTTAAAATTCACTTTTCCGCGAATTCGCGGCCGATGGACAAGGAGCCGATGGCGACCGTGATTCTTTGCCCCGTGTGCTAACCTCCAAGTTGGTGGCCGTCGACTTCGTCCCAATCTTTCAGCAAGAGTACCGAGCCTTGCGCCCACGCGCGCCGATGCCTCCCATCGCGGTTTGTTTCCGGCGCTTTACATCGCTGAACACCACCATCCGCCTCCGCGAAGGGCAGATCTACGTCAGCCTATCTGACCTGCTTGAGGGTGCACCGGAGTCTGTAGTGCGCGCGATCGCCCATATTCTGTTGGCCAAGCTGTACAAAAAGGCCATCGACCCCACCCAAAACCTGCGTTACAAGAGATTTGCCTCCAGCGCCGCCGTCACTCGCCAGACCGAGTTGGTTCGTTACGCCCGGGGCAGCAAGCGCTTCACCGGCCCCGAGGGCCGCTTCTACCACCTCGATGAAGTCTTCGATTCGCTCAATGGACGATTCTTTGGCGGGCTACTTGGACGGCCCGAACTGACTTGGAGCGAGCACATGGCCAAGCGGTCGCTGGGCCACTACGATGCAGCCCACAACACCATCGTTGTCAGCCGCGTCTTCGACCGCCCTTCAAGCCCCCGGTACGCCATCGAATACCTGCTTTACCACGAGATGCTCCACCTCAAACACCCAGTCCGAATGAGAGGCCTCCGCCGATGTGTCCATTCTCGCGAGTTCAAAGCAGAGGAAGCGCTCTTTCCCCAACTCGCCCAGGCGCTCTCTTTCATCAAGAGACTGTAACGAATCGAGACAGCGCCGGCACAGCTTTCATTGGTGGGAGACGGTAAAAATCGGGTCGGATTTGAATAGACTTTGGAGCCGCGATTGAGAGTCGGTGAGGTTTGTTGCGCAACGGTGAGCTGGCCTCTATAGGCCTTCTTCCACAATAACCAATTCCTCTTCGGGTCCAGTTGACGGCTGCGTCGCCGCCCACAAGATGAGCACAATCCCCACAACAGCAGACCCCGCACTGGCCAGCTGCGCATTTGATAAACCCCAAAGAACCTTGGGGTTGCGTCGTATAAATTCAACTAAGAATCGAGCAACTCCGCTCAGCACCAGGTATTGGCCTACAATCGCGCCTGTCCCGTGGCGCTTTCCTCCGCGCCACCAAAGCCACCAGCCGATCAGCAGCGCCGCTCCGAACTCATAGAGGGGCGTTGGGTGCACCGGAACAAGTGTCGGCTCGATGCCATTCGGAAACCTCATTCCCCACGGCAGTTTCGTCGGCAAGCCGTAACAACCATCTCCCGAAAGAAAGCACCCGATGCGGCCAACCCCATAGCCGATTGCCGCCGCCGGGGCAGCCAGATCCAGGGTCCGAAGACCGCCGATCTTCCCCCAATGGCCTTGCAACAGCAGTGCCGTAATGCCGAACAGCAGCCCGCCAAACCACGCAAAACCCGCCGAATCCCACAGCACCCGCCAACCCATTTCTTGGAACTCCGATGGAGTGTCGAGCACGTGCCATAGCTTGGCGCCCACAATGCCGACAACCATGGCCACCGCGACCATCCCTACTGCATCTGGCCCGGTCCCCTCCGCGTGCGTCCGGCCCGCACCTATGCGCGCGCGCTTGAATCCCTGGTCCATGACAAGGGCTGCCGCAACCGCGGCAAACCAAAGCATCAGCCCGAAAGTGGGCAGCGTCACGCGCCAGATGTGGAGATAAGGCATCATGTCTTCTCAAGTATAGACGGGCTAGCGAAATAATCGCGCGTTTCGCTTCTACGCTCGAAATTGGCCGTCCACGGCGGGCTGACATGATTTGCACAGTTTCTTGTCGAGTGGTCGCCCTTTCGCGCGATACTGTCTGCATGGCTACCGTCATCCGTCAGGGCCTTGAGGTTCTCTTCACACGTCAGCAGATTGCCGACCGTGTCGCCGAAATGGGCGCTCAAATAACGCACGACCTCAATGGCGAAAAGCTGGTCATGGTTGGCGTGCTCAAAGGCGCTGCTCCATTTCTGGCAGACCTTGCCCGTGCAGTCCAGGTTGACGCCACTTTTGATTTCGTCGCCACGTCAAGCTACGGCAAGGGACAGCGTTCTTCCGGAGCCGTCAAGCTCATCAAGGATCTCGACGAACCCATCGAAGGGAAGAATGTGCTTGTGGTTGAGGACATCCTCGACACCGGCCTGACCCTGTCCTATCTGCGCAAGCTCTTCCTCCAGCAACACCCCAAGACCCTCCGCATTGCCGCCTTGCTCGACAAGCCGTCGCGCCGCCTGGAAAAGATCGAGGCCGACTACGTTGGATTCTCCATTCCGAACCTTTTCGTCATCGGTTACGGCATGGACTACGCTGAGCGCTACCGCAATCTCCCAGACATCTGCCTGATGACCCCGGACCACCCTGAGTAGTCTGTCTACCGCGGCCTGCGGGCCAAAGTTGGACTCTTGAACGAATTTTGCTGATAATGAACCTGCCGTGGTCAATCTACATGCGCGGCTGGCAAAATTGCGGAATCACTTCATTCGGCATAAAGCAACGTGTACGATGCAGCGCTCCCTGTATTACTTCGTCCCATGCAAGAATTCCGAAAGGGAACTTCGCCCCATTAGAAGCGATGAACACGACTGCTGTGTGAAAGGTTGAAATGAACACTTATTTGGTTACCGGCGCTGCCGGATTTATTGGCAGGTCGATCGCCGCCGAATTGCTTGCGCGCGGCAAACGAGTCCGCGGAATCGACAACTTCTCCACCGGCAAGCAGGAGAATCTTGTCGGCCTGGAGGCCATGGATTTCATCGAGGCAGATGTCAATGATGCTGCCGCGGTTACCCAGGCCTGCCGTGGAGTCGATTGCATCTTTCACGAGGCAGCCATTCCGTCAGTGCCCCGCTCCATTGAAGACCCGATCGGCTCAAACTTCGCCGGCGTTTCGGGAACGGTGCAGTTATTGACCGCGGCTAAGGACGCTAACGTTCGCCGCTTCGTCTATGCAGGCTCGTCGTCTGTCTACGGCAACACTCCCACGATGCCCAAGACTGAGGACATGACTCCCAGCCCTATATCGCCCTACGCGGTAACCAAACTTGCTGGCGAAGTCTATTTGCAGTGCTTCACCCAGGTATATGGATTGGAGACGGTGACCCTCCGCTATTTCAACGTCTTCGGCCCTAATCAGGATCCCACCTCGCACTACTCCGGAGTGCTGGCCATATTTACGCTTAAGATGCTGGCCGGTGAAACGCCCACAATCTATGGCGATGGCGAACAGAGCCGCGACTTTACCTTCATTCAGAACGTGGTCCATGGCAATCTGTTGGCCTCTGAAGCCCAAGCGGAAAAAGTCTCGGGCAAGGTCTTCAACCTCGCCACGGGCCACCGGATTTCGCTCAACCAGGCCGTTGAGATTCTGCGCACCGCCACCGGATACAACGGAGAGATCCGTTACGCAGCCGAGCGCGGAGGCGACGTCAAGCACTCTCTCGCCGATATCAGCCAGGCAAGAGAATGCCTGGGCTACGAGCCACAAGTACAATTCCGCGAAGGACTCGAGCGCACCGTCGATTGGTACAAGACCATCGCCAAGCGCGGGGGCTCCGGCGCGGGGAGTGCCCAGTGACCACCGCACCGTTGGACAGGACCGCGGAGATCAAACTAAAAATCGCAACCCGCCAGGCCCGCATTGGAATTGTAGGAATGGGCTATGTCGGCCTGCCCCTCGCGTTGCTCTTCAGCCGAGAGCGCTTTGCAATTGCCGGCTTCGACATCGACCAGAAGAAGGTGGACGAACTAAACAGCGGCCGATCGTACATTGTCCGCATTCCCGCCTCAGAAATTCACGCCGCGCTCAAAAATGGCTTCACTGCCACGACGGACTACAGCCAGATTGCGCGCATGGATGTCGTCATCGTCTGTGTGCCCACACCGCTCACTGAATACCACGAGCCTGACCTGAGCTACGTCACCGGTACCATGAGAAGCATCGCTGCTCACCTGCAGGAAGGCCAACTCATTGTCCTCGAAAGCACAACCTACCCGGGCACTACTGAAGAAGTAGTTGTGCCACTTCTGGAACAGGGGAATCCATCCGCCCTCCGCGTTGCGCGAACCCCGGAGAGCTCCGGCTTCTATGTGGCATTCTCACCCGAACGAGAAGATCCGGGAAACGAAACAGTAGATCGCCGCGACATTCCTAAAGTTGTGGGCGGTTGCGGGCCCGTCGCCCTCGATCTTGCATCTGCTGTCTATGCAAGCATCTTCAACCGCACCGTCCCCGTCTCGACCCCCGCCGTGGCGGAGATGACCAAGCTCCTCGAGAACATTTATCGCTGCGTGAATATCGCACTTGTGAACGAGCTCAAGCAGCTTTGCATGCGCATGGGAATCGACTTGTTTGAAGTTATTGCCGCGGCCAAGACCAAGCCGTTCGGGTTCCAGGCATTCTATCCCGGTCCCGGTCTCGGTGGGCACTGCATTCCGATTGACCCGTTCTACCTCTCCTGGAAAGCAAAGCAGTTTGACTTCCACACCCGCTTCATCGAACTTGCCGGGCAGGTAAATGTCGCCATGCCCTACTTTGTCGTCGAGAACATCGCCGAAGCCATGAGCCAGAGGGATAAACCGCTGCACGGTTCCAAAGTGCTGGTCCTCGGCCTCGCCTACAAGCGCGACATTGACGATCTCCGCGAGTCACCGTCATTAACCATCATTGAACTCCTCCAGAAGCGTGGAGCCCACGTCGAATACAACGATCCTTTCTTTCCAAAGGTGGGCCATGGTCGAAAATACATGCTCAATATGATCTGCACACCCCTCGACCAAATCCCGGAATTCGACTGCGTCGTCATCGTCACCGACCACTCGCAATACGACTATGCATCCATCGTTAGCAAGGCAAGGTTGGTTGTGGATACCCGCAATGCCACAAAGGGGATCCAGGCCGACAATATCGTCCGCTGTTGATCAGGATCTGAAAGCTGCTAATTCACCATGGACCGACACCCATCAATCGATAAATTTTGTCCCGTGCTGTCCCAGGAACTATACTCATCTCCCGTACACTGCCCGGTCAGTCGGCCCTTGAGAGCGGCGACCCCGGCAAGGAGCATCTACCTATGTCCGCCATTACCCCCATCCAGGCCTCAGATCTCGAATTCGACAACGGCACCTTCGATTCAGCCGCTTTCGCGGCACAAACTTTGTCGAGTTGGCAGACGCTCGCATCGGTCATCGACCACACCCTGCTCAAGCCAGACGCAACCAGCGAACAGGTGAAGAGTCTTTGTGACGAAGCCATTCGATACCGTTTTGCCTGCGCCATGGTGAACCCGGTATGGGCATCCACCGCAGTGGGTATTCTCTCCGGCACTGGCGTCCCCGTCGGTGTTGTAATCGGCTTTCCCCTTGGAGCCTCCCTCGTCTCGACGCTGCGCCAGGAAGCAGCAGCACTCACCCGCCTCGGCGTTCGGGAATTGGACATGGTCATCCCCATCGGCCAGTTGAAGAGCGGCAACCACCACGCCGTTCACCATACCGTTCACGCTGCTTCCACCGTCGCCCATCAAAACGGCGCACTGCTCAAGGTCATTCTTGAAACCACCTTGCTTACTATGGCAGAAAAGCTCCGCGGCGGTGAAATTGCCATCCAGGCGGGGGCGGACTTCCTCAAGACTTCGACAGGCTTTGCCGGCGGAGGCGCAACCCCGGCCGACGTTGCCCTGCTGCGCGGCCTCACTGGTGCGCGCACCGGTGTCAAGGCGTCAGGCGGCATCCGCACGCTCGCAGACGTCCGCTCCATGCTTGAAGCTGGAGCCAACCGCATCGGCGCATCTGCCTCCGTCGCCATCGTCCGCGAGCTCGGCGCTGATTAAGAACGAAAGCACTGATGCCGATCCCCTCTACCCAGTCTCCCAACCGCTGCTTGCGCTATCATTCCCTTCGACACCCATGTCCCCCATTCCCCCAGCTCCGTCTGAAGAACCAGAACTCGAGGGCGACTATCGCCCTGTTGACCCCTTCAACCCCAACGCTCACCTTGACCCGATCAATGCACGCGTGGAGCCTGCCGACGTTGCCTATCTCGCCCAGCTCACTGACGCCCTCAACACAACTCTCGATCTTCAAACCCTTCTCAACCGCACCTCCGAGCTCGTTCGCGCCGTTATCCATTACCGCATCTTTGCCATTCTTCTTCTCAACGACCGCACCCATGACCTCCGCATGCGGTTTCAGATCGGCCATTCCCCTGAGGTAGAACGCTCCCGCTTCCCCATCGGCAAGGGAGTCGTCGGCCAGGTCGCTCTCACTCGCCAGCCTATCCTCCTCAACGACGTCTCGACTTCAGACATCTACGTCGCTGCCAATCCCGAGGTCCGCTCTGAGCTGGCAGTTCCGCTCATCGCCAAGAACCGCCTTATCGGCGTCATGGACATAGAGAGCGAACACGCAGACTACTTCCGCCCTGAGCATCTTCACCTGCTCACTCTTACTGCCTCCCGCATCGCCCAGGCCATTGAGAATGCCCGACTTTACACACGCGTCTCCCGCCAGGCTCAGACCCTCGAAGTGCTCAATGAGATCGCAGTCGAACTGGCCTCTATCCTCGAGCTGAACCCACTGCTCGAACGTATTGGTCAGCTTCTCCGCCGCCTCATCGACTACCAGATGTTCACCATCATGCTGCTCGATGAAAAAGGTGAGACCCTAGTCACGCGCTATGCATGGCGCTTCGGATACACACATGCCCCGCTGCGCCGCATTGCCATTACCAGCGGCCTGGTCGGTGCCGCGGTCCGCGAGTGGCGCCTCATCAATGTCCCTGACGTCGGCAAGGACCCGCGCTACCTTCCCATGAATGAGGAGACACGTTCCGAGCTGGTTGTCCCCCTGTTCTACAAGGGCCGGATCATCGGCGTGCTCGATCTTGAACACACCCGCACAGGCTTCTTCCACGAGGAGCACGAACGCATGCTGACCACCCTCTCAGCACAGGTGGCCATTGCGATCGAAAATGCTCGCCTCTATCAGGCCGTTCGTCGGCAGGAGCGCCAGCTTGAACGCGATATCGCCATGGCCCGCGAGGTCCAGCTCCGCCTCCTGCCTCCTGTCGCTCCCGAGCATCCCCACGCCCAGATGGCCGTCCGCTTTCTCCCCGCCCGAACCATCGGCGGAGACCTTTACGACTTCGTTGACTACGGCCCCAACCGCACCGCCATCGTCCTCGGCGACGTCAGCGGAAAAGCTGCTCCTGCCGCCTTGTTCGCTGCCCTTGTAAGCGGCATCATGCGCTCCGAGGCCAGCCAGCGGCCTGAGCCGGCGCAAATGCTCACCCTGCTCAACGATGCCCTCCAGGAGCGCAAGCTCGAATCGCAGTATGTCTCTATGCTGTTCGCGCTCTGGAACGACGAGAACCAGACCCTGCAGGTGGCCAACTCAGGCGCGGTCCAGCCCATCTTTTGCCGTGCAGGACAATCCGTTACAGTCCGTGCGGAAGGATTTCCTCTAGGCCTCTTTCCCAACATCACCTATGAAGAGTTGAACGTCGCCACCCAGCCCGGCGACGTCATTGTCTTTGTGTCCGACGGAATTCTTGATGCCGAAAATGCTGAAGGCGAGATGTATGGCGAAGACCGCCTCTCCGGCCTTCTATGCGCCCCTCGCGACCATGCCCCGCAGGACATCGCCGACGCAATCCTCGCCGATGTCGCCCTCTTCCAGGGAGCTCAAGACCGCTTCGACGATGAGACCATCATCGTGCTCTGCGTGCGCTAAATCGATTGACAAAATGACATCTAAATGGCTATGGCAATAACCGCCCAAGTGGCTATTGCCACCGACCATTCTAGCGGAACCTAATGAAGATACCGCGCGTATTCCCAATCATGCGGCGGTATCTCATATGGGCAAGCCTTTCGGCCACATCGGCGCAGTTGTCCTGGCCATCCTCGTCGCTGCTCCAATTGCGCCGGCCGATGAAACGGTTCATATAGCTCCCCTCGACATCACCCACGACAAGCCCTTCGTCATGGTCACCGTCAATGGCAAGGGCCCTTTCCGCTTCATCATCGACACCGGCACCGGCGCCCAAGCCTTCATAACCCGCGAGCTTGCGGACCAGTTGGGCCTCCCCGAAGTTGGCCATGTCCGCTTATCCGATCCCAGCGGACAAGGCGGGCAAAACGTCCCGATCGTTGTCCTTCAGTCGCTTCGGGTTGCGGGTGTCGAGTTCACCGGCGTCAAAGCCGCGGTGCACAACCTCAGCAGCGGAGAAGGGGATTGCCAGGGCCTGTTGGGATTTCGCCTCTTTCGCAACTATCTGCTGACTCTTGACTATCTCAATCACCGTATGGAACTCGCCTCCGGAGAATTGGCTCCCGATGGCGCACAGTCGGTTTTGCCGTTCCGCATGCCGTATGGAATTCCCGTTGTGTCCATTACCATAGGCGCCACCCAAATTGATGCCCAGATCGACTCCGGAGGAGCCGGCCTGAGCCTGCCTCTAGAACTAACGTCGAAGCTCAAGTTCATCTCCGGCCCCGAAGACATCAGCAATTCGCAATCGCTTTTCACTCGATTCGTGCTGAAAGGCGCCACGCTCAGCTCCAATGTGCACTTGGGTTCCTACACATTCAAGCATCCGTTTATTGAAATAAACCCCGCTTTCCCAGTGGCAAACTTCGGCTCATGCCCTATGCAGAACTTTTCTGTGACATTCGACCAGAAGAACGATCTGGTGCAATTCAACTCCGATCGCCACCTCTTTCGTCTCGCCCCCACGCCCGAGCCGGTCCGCCTGACCAACGCGCCCGCCACTCGGCCTCCCGGTCCAAACCTCGTTCCCGTGGGCTAGAGAATCCTTTAGTCTCTCCACATTGGCCTTCCCTTCACTCCGCCCTAAAGACACCTCCGCTACTCCATCCATCGCCTTTTTGCAGGTAAAGGCTGGACTTATATGCGGCTAGCAACTTCAGTTTCTCTTCAACGGTGTTGTGCCCGTCAGCATCATTAGCTAGAGCAATTTCGGAATACACGTAGACTTCTTGAGAGCATCGAAAGGTGCCGTTTTCTTGAGGAAAACGCCACTTGGCTGCGTTCTTTCGGTCTACACCAATTCCGAAATTGCTATAGGGGTCGGCCCTTTGCCCAGATTTGAAAGATGAATAGCGCCTGCTTGCTGTTGATGGAAGTAAGTGCCTAGAGCATTTCTCCTGATGGTGTATAGTATGGATGGCGATTCTCCGCGCACATGCTATGGCGCGACCATATTCGGATGATTTGCGGCGGAAGCTGCTTGAGGCCTTCGATCAGGGCAAGGGG
>Ga0182018_10000243_pt1 | contig 71832 bp, 55 predicted proteins | sample 812P2MmetaG_FD_120490 | JGI IMG/M metagenome (GOLD analysis project Ga0182018, IMG submission 120490) | Permafrost microbial communities from Stordalen Mire, Sweden - 812P2M metaG | ecosystem: Environmental > Terrestrial > Soil > Wetlands > Permafrost | place: Sweden: Stordalen | collected... | reverse complement strand
GTTTCACCTCGGCTTCGCGGCCTTTGTGGACGATGATGAGCATCCGCTCCTGCGATTCGCTCAACATGATTTCGTAGCTCGTCATGTTCGGCGCGCGTTGCGGCACCTTGTCCAATTCGATCTCAATTCCCGTTCCGGCGCGCGCCGCAGTTTCGCAGGTGGAACAAGTCAGACCCGCCGCGCCCATGTCTTGGATTCCGGCGACACAACCCGTCGCGAGCAATTCCAAACACGCTTCGCAAACCAATTTTTCCATGAATGGATCGCCGACTTGCACCGCGCCGCGCTGTTGCTCGGCGGATTCCTCGGTCAAATCCTTCGACGCAAACGCCGCGCCAGCGAGTCCGTCGCGACCCGTTGCCGGGCCGACGTAGAAAACCGGATTGCCAATTCCCTTCGCCGCGCCGCGCGCGATTTGTTCGTGACGCAGCACACCGAGGCAGAAAGCGTTCACGAGCGGATTGCCTTCGTAGGATTTGTCGAAATAAACCTCGCCCGCGATGGTCGGGATGCCAAAACAATTTCCGTAATGCGCGATGCCGTTGACAACGCCGGCGAACAATCTGCGATTATTCTTCAACGCCGCGTCCACTTCTCCATTTGTAGCAGCCGACGTGAGTCGGCTCTGATCATTTTTAGAATTTGAAGTGAGCGGACTTACGTCCGCTGCTACGTCAAAAACGATTGGCCCGAACCGCAGCGAGTTCACCGCGCAAACCGGCCGCGCGCCCATCGTGAAAATGTCGCGCACGATGCCGCCGACGCCGGTGGCTGCGCCTTGAAACGGCTCGACCGCGCTCGGATGATTGTGCGATTCGATCTTGAACGCGATGGCCAGGCCGTCGCCGATGTCAATGATGCCGGCGTTTTCCTCGCCCGCGCCGACGAGGATTTTCGGCGACTTGGTCGGGAAAGTTTTCAGCAACGGGCGCGTGTTTTTGTAACTGCAATGCTCGCTCCACATCACGGAAAAGATGCCGAGCTCGGTGTAGCTCGGCGTGCGGCCGAGGATTTCCACGGCGTGGGCGTATTCTTCCGGCGTGAGATTGTGTTTGGCAACCAACTCTGGGGTGATGGCGGGTTCGGTCATGATGATATCGAACATCACTAAATTCTGTGAAAAACATGATTTAACCAAAGCTTTCCAATTTTAGTTTTTGCAAAACACCTATAAACAACTTCGCGAATTGGAAAAACGGTTATCCCATGTTCCGAAACCGCCTTCTCGCAATTGCAAAACAGAATCAGATGAGCGTCTTTATGTCCTTTGAATTTTTGAAGAATGTTTCTTTTTTCGCGAGCATTCTTTGAATCGTCAGAATCGTAGGTTACTTGCCCAAAAATTCGTCTGCCACTTGGTGTAACGCCAACAATATCCAAGTCCTTCATTGTTCGACCGACATCTCGTAAGAGACAGGCGAGTTGCGGCAAACCAAATCGTCTTGTAATTGGAAGGCGTAAAAACTCGGCACACATTGTTTCTTGATTGCTTGCACCAAGTGCGTCGAATGATCTTCGTATTTTTTTGCGCAGCACAATCGCCTCGATAGCATTTCCCACACTCCACCAGTGCATGATCGTTCCTTGCCGCGGCTGCACTGTTTGTAATACGGCACAATCATCTGGGAAAATTAAACGCGATTTCTTGAGACGAAGCGTTTTTACGATAGCAATTCCATTGTGTCCTTTTGGCCGATCTCCTTTCTTCCACATTCCTTGGCATAATTGAACCTTGGAATTCTCGGGCACTAAACCAACTAGCCATTTTTCACGCTCCGGATAATGTGCGCAAACATATCCACCTGTTTTACCAAGTTGCAACATCCTCCTGAGTGCCCATTTTGCGCCTCGTTCGTAATCCTCCCAATTTTTGCTTCGGCTATCAACTCGATAGTGTTTCCCTGTTTTTTTTTTGACCCAAGGATAATGGATGAAAACGCGCCGTTCTTTCCACATGCGGTCGCGCAATTCTTGGTCCACTCCCATGTTTTTCGTGTGGCGAATGAAATAGGTTTCCATATTTCACGCTACTTCCACTTCGCGGATGGCGCTCGGCTGCGGAATCGGTTCGCCGCGTTCACGCATGTCTTCAATGTGCATTTCCAAGGCTTCCTTCATCAGCGCGAGTGTTTCCTTTTCCGTGTCCGCCGCCGCGACGCAGCCGGGAAAATCCGGCGCGTAGGCGCTGAAATTTTCCGGCCCGTGCTCGATGATGATGGTGTAGCGCATAGTCATTTGAGTCCTGCCTGCCGCAAGATACTGTTTAATGTTTTCGGATGCAAATCCTGTCCGGGATGCCCGGCAATCGTCACCGTGCCCGGTTTCGTCGCGTGATGGTATTGGCGATGGCTGCCGCGCGTGCGCACATGAAACCAGCCATCGTCTTCAATCTGCCGGATAATTTCCCGGATTTTCATGCAAGAAAATCAATTCAAACTTTCCGAACCGAGCAGATGGCAAATTTCCACGCCGTCATCCAGTCGCTCCCAATAAATCGCGTAACCGCCGGGTTCGAGCGACCAGTCGGCGCGCTGTTTCGGCGTGGCTTTGGCGAGCCATTTGAGCCACGGAATTTTTTTGTAGGGCACGCTTAATTCGCGTCCGTCAGAAAGTTCGATGCACAGGCGGTCGCCCGCGAAACTCACGTCGCGCGCCTGCACCGCCTCGGTTGATTTATCGAGCAAAGTATTCATTCCAGTTCGCCAGCAAACGGGTTTGATTTTTCCGCGTCAGCTTTAAAATATAGTTCAACTGCGTCCGGTTGTAACCATGATTATATTCGACGGAAACCGGCTGCAACCAGATTTTGGCAACCATGTCGCCGTCAATGATATGAACGTGCGGCGGCTCGCCCGCGTCCGACGAGTAAAATCTGAACTTGTAGCGCTCGATCTTGATCGTCGGCATAACTCACACCGCCTGCGCCACTGTTTTGTTTTGCAGCGCGGCGATCATGCTTTCAAAAATAAATTTGCCGTCGGCGCTGCCGAGGATTTCCTCACTCGCGCGGTCGGGATGCGGCATGAGGCCAGCGACGTTGCGGCGTTCGTTGCAGATGCCGGCGATGTTCAGCAGCGAGCCGTTTGGATTTGCGCTGTCAGCGAGATTTCCTTTTACGTCGCAGTATTGCCAGAGAATTTGATTGTTCGATTTCAATTTTGTCAAAGTTTCTTCATCCGCAAAATAGCAGCCTTCGCCATGCGCGATGGGTATTTTCAAAATTTTCTCCGCCGGAATTTTGCCGGTGAACGGTGTTTCAAAATTATTCGTCTTCAAAAAAACCTGTTCGCAATGGAATTGCAGGTCGCGGTTGCGGATGAGCGCGCCGGGCAGCAATCCGGCTTCGCACAAAATCTGGAAGCCGTTGCAAACGCCGAGGACGAGGCCGCCGGCGTCGGCGAATTGTTTCACGGCCTGCATCACGGGGCTGAACCGTGCGATCGCCCCGCAGCGCAGATAATCGCCGTAGCTAAAGCCGCCGGGCACGATGACGGCGCCGGCGTCGCCGAGCGAAGTGTCCTTGTGCCAGATGAAATTCGCAGCGTGACCGAGCACGCGGACGGCGTGGACGCAGTCCTGGTCGCAGTTGCTGGCGGGAAATTGGAGGACGGCGAAGTTCATGGCGTTAAATCGTTGCATCGTTGAATCGTGAATCGTCGCCCGATGCAACGATGTAACAATTTAACGATTCACGCTTCATTCAATTTCCAATCTATAATCTTCAATCACGGGATTGCTCAAAAATTTGTGCGCGGCTTCGTCGAGCGATTTGCGCGCGGCTTCCTTGTCGGCGGCGTCGAGTTCGATCTCGAGATATTTGCCGACGTGGACGGCTTTGATGCCGCGATGGCCCATGTGTTCGAGGGCTTTCAAAACGGTGATGCCTTGCGGGTCAACGACGGCTTTTTTTGGGGTGATGATGATTTTTGCTTTCATGCGCGCGCAAAAAGATTTTGCGGAAAAATTTTCGTCGAAGCGAGAAATTTTTGGATCCGCTGGAGTTCAAGCTTCAGCTTGCGTTCCAAAAAACAAGCTAAAGCTTGAACTCCAACGTCGTCATTGAAATTCTCCGCGCGCTGCGGCATTGTTCACGCATGAGCGCCATGCAACATTCCGAAGAATCTCCAGCCTGCAACATCAGCGAAGTCCGCAAGGCCGTCGAGCCTTGCACCATCGTCATCTTTGGCGCAAGCGGCGATTTGACCGCGCGCAAATTGATTCCGGCGTTTTATCATCTCGCCAAGGACAAGCAGATGCCGCCGGCGTTCCGCATCATCGGCTTCGCGCGGCGAGAGAAAACCGATGAATCGTGGCGGGCGGAATTGCGCACGACGCTCGACCAGTTTTCGCGCACCAAGCCCGTGGACGAACAAGTCTGGAAAGATTTTTCCGCGAACGTGTTTTATTGCACCGGCGATCTGACCGACGCGGCGGCGTATCAAAAATTGGAACAGAAACTGACTTCGTTCGGCAGCGCGCCGTTGCGGAAAAATCTTTTGTTTTATCTCGCCACGCAGCCGAGCCAGTTCGCCGATGTCATCCAGCAATTGCACGATTCAAAATTGCTGCGGCGCGAAAACGGCGGCGAACACGGCTGGCAGCGGCTCGTCGTCGAGAAGCCTTTCGGTCACGACCTCGCGTCCGCGCAGGCGCTGAACACCGAGCTGACGCGTTACGCGCACGAATCGCAGGTCTGCCGCATTGACCATTATCTCGGCAAGGAAACGGTGCAGAACATTTTGATGTTCCGCTTTTCCAATTCCATTTTCGAGCGGCTGTGGAACCGCGAATCGGTTGATTTCGTCCAGCTCACCGTCAGCGAAAAACTCGGCGTCGGCGAACGCGGCGGTTATTACGAGGAAGCCGGCGCGATCCGCGATATGGTGCAGAACCACATGCTGCAAGTGCTTTCGCTCATCGCGATGGAACCGCCCGTGTCGCTCGAAGCCGAAGCCGTCCGCGACGAAAAAGTGAAGTTGCTCAAATCCATCCGCCATCTGACGCCCGCCGATGTCGCGAAACAAGTCGTGCGCGGCCAATACTTCGCCGGCTCGGTCAACGGCGAACCGCGTCCCGGTTACCGGCAGGAACCGAAAGTAAAACCCGACTCCAACGTCGAGACGTTCGTCGCGATGAAATTGCTGATTGATAATTGGCGCTGGAGCGGCGTGCCGTTTTATCTGCGCACCGGAAAAAATCTGCCGCAAAGCGCGAGCGAAGTGCGCATCCAATTCAGCCACACGCCGAACGTTTTGTTCGCCGCGCAATGCGGAAACAAACTGGACGCCAACGCGCTCACGTTGCGCCTGCAGCCGAACGAGGGGATTTCCCTGCACTTCAACGGCAAGGTTCCCGGCATCGGCACCAGCGTGCGGCCCGTGCGGATGCACTTCAGCTACGATTCCGAGTTCGGCGCCTACACGCCCGAAGCCTACGAACGCCTGCTGCTCGACGCCATCGTCGGCGACGCGACGCTGTTCATCCGCCGCGACGAAGTGGAGACCGCGTGGCAGATCGTGGATTCCATCCGCAAAGGCTGGGAAGGCAAGGCGCTGACGAACCGCGAATTTTACGCCGCCGGCACGTGGGGACCGATCGCCGCCGACGACCTGCTCGCGCAAAGCGGCCACGAATGGCACGAGCCGCAGGTGATAAAATGAATCATTGTTGGTCTAATTATCCACTTTTCCAATTAGCTTAATTGACGTCATCATTTTCTTGGCTGTCTCTATATCTTCTTGAAATGTTTCACTTTTCTTGACCATCGCGTTAATCAAAAGTCTCCGCGTTTTTTCAGGATTCCAAATATCTTTTCTCATTTGTATTCCGTATTGAGCTTCTGAAATGGACAATTCTGGATGTTCTTGAAAATACCAGTCTGATGAAGCCCATTCTGATAATTGCTTGAGTTCATGTTCCGTGTCGTTAATTTGAATTTCAACTTCGATTTTGTAATCCCTTACAAAGGCACCTGGTGGCGTGGTTTCATCAACATCAACTCCCGAGGTATGGCCATCCCAAACGTGTGCTGCACGTGTTGGCACCCACATGACGACGTTAGCATTGGTAAAAACACGTTCTGCGCCGGATTGGTCTTTCAAAAAAACTTTGCCGGTATTAGTCAACACAGGTTCTGCGTTAAGCCTGCTTTCATTTGGCGAATCGCAATGGCTCGTAGCACAACTCCATAACGACAATGAAGAAATTATGACTAAAAAGAGCAAAAGTATTTTTTGGATTTTCATATAAAATTTGAATGAATGACGACTCGAATTCTTAATTCTGTCAAGATAAACTGTGACATGCAAAACTTTGAACTCATTTCCTTCGCCAACGCCGACGAACTGGCCGCGCGTGCCGCCAGCGCGTGGCTGCATTGAGGCTTGCCGAATTTTGCATTTGAGGCTATTTTCACGTTGAAGTTATGAGCGTCGCCGAAGCCGTCATGGAAAAATTGAGCGCGCTCCCGCCCAATAAGCAGGAGCAGGTGCTGCATTATGTCGAAACGCTCAATCGTCCGGCCAAGTCCAGTCCGCCAAAGACCGGGCAGGATGATCCTTACGAGTGGCTCAAGATTGCCGCCAGCATGAATCTCGACGGCCCGCCAGATATGTCCGAACATCTCGACGATTACCTTTATCGCAATGGCGGCGATTTCAAACACTGAAGTCTTCCTTGATTCCGCCTATGTCATTGCCCTCGCGCAATCCACGGACGCGCATCATTCACCGGCAGTTGAAATGTCACGGCAGCTTGCCGAGCGCCGCGTGTTGATTGTGACTACGGGTGCGGTGTTGCTGGAGATTGGCAACGCGCTCGCCAAGGTGAAATCACGCGAGGCGGCGGTTCGCTTCATCACTCACTTGCAAAAATCGCGGGCGGTTGAAATTGTCCCGCTGACAAACGATTTGCTGGCGGCGGGCTGGCAATTGTTCTGCCAGCGCCCGGACAAGGACTGGAGTTGGACTGATTGCATTTCGTTTGTCGTCATGCGTGAGCGCGGACTCAAGCAAGCACTGACTTCGGACGGACATTTTGAACAGTCTGGTTTTGTCGCGCTTCTCCGCCAATAACTTGTCATGCAAAACTTTGAACTGATTTCCTTCGCCACCGCCGACGAACTGGCCGCGCGTGCCGCCAGCGCGTGGCTGGACGAAATCGCGGCGGCCAACCACGCGGCCAAACCGCATTGTGTCGCGCTTTCCGGCGGACGCATCGCGCTGAAATTTTTCACGTCCGTCGTCGCGCAGACCAAGGCGCGCGAACTCTCGCTCGGCCTCGTCCATTTTTTCTGGGCGGACGAACGCTGCGTCCCGCCGGACGACGCGGAAAGCAATTTTCGCGCGGCGCACGAACTCCTGTTCGCGCCGCTGCGCATCAACGACGCGCAAATCCACCGCATCCACGGCGAAGATTCGCCGGAAGCCGCCGTAAAAATTGCCGAAGCGGAACTTCGTCGTATCGCGCCTTTAGATAAAAACGGCCAGCCGGTTCTGGATTTGATTTTTCTCGGCATGGGCGAGGATGGCCACGTCGCTTCGCTGTTCCCAAATTCACCGTCACAAAATCTGGACAATTCTGTCTCGTTTCTGGTCATCGAAAATTCTCCCAAGCCGCCGCCGAACCGCATTTCATTGACCTATCTTGCCATCGCCGCAGCAAAAAGCGTCTGGGTTCTGGCTTCCGGAGCCAATAAAGACGCGGCCTTGCGCAACTCTTTGACCCCAAACGGACAAACCCCGCTGGCGCGAGTGATCCAATCGCGGCCATTTACCAGAATTTTTTGCGATATTCGCCGGAATTAACTTGTAACCAGTTGGTGAATTGAGCATATTTCAGGCGTTCGGCGGGCGGGACAGAAATATTTTGACTTTTTTTGAACCAGATTGAAGTTTGTTGCGTCTGTTATTTTAGAGCGATTGAATTTCGCTGTTCGTTTAGGGTTGGCATAGAGGTTTTGCTTGCGGCGCGGCTCGAACAGCGACCCCCAAGTTGGTCGCGTCGCCCTTCTGAGCGCCTCGGTGAAGGCGTATTAAGCCTCGTCACTGCGAGGGCCGGACGAAAGTCCGGCCTTTCGCTTTTTCAGGACCGGCGCGAATTCCGCATTGATTGCCGCTTCAAATCCCTGTAAGATTCCCCACGCATGAAACATCAGCTCGATTTCGAGAAGCCGATCATCGAACTGCAAAGCAAGCTGGACGAGTTGCGCGAACATCCGGAGAAACATTCGTTGGGCATCAGCTTCGAGGAGGAAATCCAGCTCATCGAAAAAAAGCTGGAAGAAACCCGCCGGCAGATTTTTCTGAACCTGACTGCCTGGCAACGCGTCCAGCTCGCTCGCCATCCAAAACGGCCTTACACGTTGGATTATATCAAAAGCGCGTTCGCGGATTTTCAGGAATTGCATGGCGACCGCCTCTTTGCCGAAGACCGCGCGATGGTCGGCGGTTTTGCGAAACTATGCGAACATCGCGTCGTCGTCATCGGCACGCAAAAGGGCCGCGACACGAAAGAGAATATTTTGCGAAATTTCGGTTCCGCGCATCCTGAAGGTTATCGGAAGGCGCTGCGCCTGATGCGGCTGGCGAACAAATTCGGTCTGCCCATTATCACGCTCATTGACACGGCGGGCGCGTATCCGGGCGTCGGCGCGGAGGAGCGCCACATCGCCGAGGCCATCGCCGTGAATCTCCGCGAAATGACGTTGCTCGAAGTGCCGATCATCGCCGCCGTCATCGGCGAAGGCGGTTCGGGCGGCGCGCTGGGCATCGGCGTGGCCGACCGCGTGTTGATTATGGAAAACGCCTATTACTCGGTCATCAGCCCGGAAGGATGCGCGGCGATATTGTGGAAGGATCGCGCCAATGCCGCCAAAGCAGCCGAGGCTTTGAAAATCACCGCGCGAGATTTGTTTGAACTCAAGCTTGTGGACGAAATCATTCCCGAACCGCTCGGCGGCGCGCACACCAACGCCGCCGCAACCGCCGCGAATCTGAAAACGCATCTGCTCAAACACCTCGAAGAAATTCTGGCCTTGCCAATTGCCAAACGGCTGAAAAAGCGTTACGAAAAATTCCGCGCACACGGGCATTTTCTCGAAAAAGTGGAGCCGTCCGGAAATGGTGCCGTGCCCACCGCGCCAGCCGCGTGACTCACCGTGCTATATCCGTTCATTTTCCATCCGATTTTCAAGGAACGTGTCTGGGGCGGACGCGAACTGGAAAAACTTTACGGAAAAAAATTGCCGCCCGGCAAAATCATCGGCGAGTCGTGGGAAATTTCCGACCGGCCGGGCGATGAAAGCATCGTCGCCAACGGAAAATTCGCCGGAAAAACTCTGCGCTGGCTCATGGAGAATCGCGCGCGCGAATTGCTCGGCGATGCCAAGCCTGCGAACGAAAATCGTTTTCCACTTTTAATTAAAATCCTCGACGCGCGCGAAAAACTTTCCCTGCAAGTCCATCCGCCCGCAAACAAAGCCGCCGAACTCAAAGGCGAACCCAAGACTGAAATGTGGTTCATCGCCGATGCCGCGCCGGACGCGAGTTTGTATGTCGGCCTCAAGCGCGGTGTGACGCGCGCGGAGTTTGAAAAGAAAATTGCCGACGGCAGCGTGGCCGAATGTTTTCATCGCATCCCAGTGCGCGCGGGCGACACGATGTTTCTGCCCAGCGGCCGCGTCCACGCCATCGGTGGCGGCTTGGTGATTTTTGAAATCCAGCAAAACTCGGACACGACTTATCGCGTGTTCGACTGGAACCGCGTTGGACTTGACGGCAAGCCACGCGAACTGCACGTCGCGCAATCGCTTGCCAGCATTGATTTCAACGATTTCGAGCCGAAGCTGGCGGATGCAAAATTTGCTGGAAATGATTTCGTCAAAACCCGACAGTTGGTTTTTGACCCGCTTTTTTCCGTCGAGCATTGGGAAATGATGCCAAAAGTTCCCGAAAAACTGACGCACTTGCCGAAACATAGGCGTTCCCCTTTGGCATTATTAACCTCAATTGCTTTGGAAGGATTAAGCCCGTTCGCACTTCAAATTATTGTGGTCGTGAAAGGAGAGCTTGAAGTAAACAGCGGAACGACAGTGGTGAATCTTTCCGCCGGACAATTTTGCCTGATTCCGGCAAGTCTGGAGCGGACGGAGATTGCAGCAAAGTCGAATACGGCGTTGCTGCGAGTTGAGGCGAATTAAACTTCGGAGAGGCGAGTTCCACAAGCCTCCAAAATTCAGTTCAGCGACAAATCATCGGGCATTTGCGAGAGGAGCTTGTTTTTCCAGCCACCCTTGTTTTTCAGAATTTTTGGCCAGAGCTGTTCGGGCGGCGTGTCAAAGACGAGTTCGACCGACGCGGGATACGCCAGCCACGATTTGCGCTTCATTTCGCTTTCAAGCTGGCCCGGACTCCAGCCGGCGTAACCGGCGAACAGCCGGACTTTTTTAGCGGGCGAAAACGATTCGCCGATTTCCACCAGATCGTCGAGTGAATGGCCGAGCGCGAGGTTGGGCAGCACGCCGGCGTCGGGAATGAACGTGTCCGTGTGCAGATAGCTCAACGCGCCAGGCTGCACCGGGCCGCCGAGGTAGAGCGGCGATTCCTTGAGCATGTCCGGCAGATCAGCGATGATCATCTCGCCGACGGTCTTGCCGAGCGAGCGGTTGAGCACGAGACCGAACGCGCCCTCGGCGTCGTGCTTGCAGATGAGGACAACCGTGCGCTGAAAGAACGAGCCGCCAAGCTGCCCGCTGTCCAGCAGGAACTGGCCTTGCAGAAATTTCCGCTTCTCGTTCATCGCTGATGCTAATTTGCACCAAAAACGCGCGGCTTGCAAAAAATAAAACCGCCCAGCCCGGCAGAATTTAACAAGGAAAGCAAGAAAGCAGGAACTGGAATAAAATTCCTGCGTTCCTGGTTTCCTAATTGATTTTCGGAGATTACAGCGATTTGACTTTTTTCACAATCGCCGCAGCGTCAATGCCGAAATACGCGAGCAATTCCTCGGCCTTGCCGGAACGCGGCAGGCTCGTCACCGCAAGCTTGTGGACTTTGATGCCTTCGGAACTCAATTCGCCCGCGACCGCATCACCCAGGCCGCCTTCGGAATAATGATCTTCGACCGTGATGATGGTGCTGTTTGTCTTCTTCGCGGCGGCGAGAATCGCGTCTTTGCCGAGCGGCTTGATGCTGTAAGCGTCAATGACCGTGATGTTGATGCCTTCGCCTTTCAGCGCGTCAGCAGCCTTCAAAGCTTCAAACAAGGTGACACCCGCCGCGACGACGGTGACTTTGTCGCCTTCGCGCAAGACTTTCGCGCCGCCGATTGGAAATTGTTCGTCGTTGCCGTAAATGACCGGCGTCTTCGGGCGCGAGGTGCGCAGGAAACAAATGCCTTTGTGCTGCGCCATCTGGTCCAGTAATTTTTCCGTGCTGACAGCTTCGCTGGGATACAAAACCGTGCTGCCGACAATCGCGCGCATCACTGCCAAATCTTCGAGCGCCATCTGCGACGGGCCGTCCTCGCCGATGCTGACGCCGACGTGCGAACCGACGAGTTTCAAATTGGCCGCCGAAATTCCGGCGACGCGAATCTGGTCCGTCGCGCGCGTGAAGAACGTCGCGAACGTGGACGCGAAGGGCACCTTGCTGCGCGTGCCAAATCCAGTGGCGACGCCGACGAGATTTTGCTCGGCGATGAAACATTCGATGGAACGTTCAGGAAACTTTTTGAAAAACTTTTCCGCGTAGGTGGAATTTTTCGTGTCCCCGTCCAGCGCGACGATGCGCTGATCCGCTTCGCCGATGCGGGCGAGCGCGTTGCCGTAGGCTTCGCGCGTGGCAACCATGTCGCCAAGTTTGTAGCTGATGGGCGGATAGCCGGCGGGCGCGGTGTTGTTCGGCGCGGGCAATTGCGCCGGCGCGGGGATCGCGACGCCGATGCCGGACTTCGCGCTCGGCTGGAGTTCGGCGATGGCGCGTGCGGCTTCTTCCTTGTTCAACGGCTTGCCGTGCCAGCCGTCCTTGTCCTGCAAAAATGAAACGCCCGCGCCTTTGTAAGTTTTGGCGATGATGGCAAGCGGCTGGTCATTGATGCCAACGCCGCTCAAGACCTCGGCGATTTCCTCGATGTCGTGGCCGTCGTCGAGCGTCTCGACGCGCCAGCCGAATGCTTTGAAGCGGTCGCGGTAAATTCCGATATGATGGCCGAACGCCGTCGCCTCGCTCTGGCCGAGACGGTTCGCGTCCACGATGGCGATTAGATTGTTCAGCTTGTAATAACCCGCGAGCGACGCGGCCTCCCACACGGCACCCTCGGCAATTTCACCGTCGCCCATCAGGACGTAGGTGTTGTAATCCAGTTTATCGAGGCGCGCGGCGAGCGCCATGCCGACGCCGACACTCAAGCCCTGGCCGAGCGAGCCGGTCGCCACGTCCACGAACGGCAGGCGCGGCGTCGGATGGCCTTCGAGTTCGCTGGTGAATTGCCGGAGCGTCGCCAGTTCGGCGACGGGAATGAAACCATTTTCCGCCCACGCGGCGTAAAGCAGCGGCGCGGCGTGTCCCTTGGAAAGGATGAAGCGGTCGTTGTTGTAAAAGCGGGGATTCTTCGCGTCGTAACGCATGTGGCCGAAGAACAGCGCGGCCACCACGTCCGCCGCCGAGCAGCACGAAGTGGGATGTCCGCTGCCCGCCGCCGTCGTCGCGGTGATGGAATGAATCCGCAACTGGTTGGCGATGCCCTTCAATAATTCAATGTCAGTCTCAATCATGGAGCGCGGAGTTTAGGCAAGTCCCGGTGAAAGCCAAGGCTGAAATTGCGTGTGAATGATTATCAAGGCAGGACGTGGCCGGGAACGGAGCACGTCGGCGGCTCGCCAACGGCGTTGATGGAGTAAAGTCCGCCGGCGGGGCAGGCCGGAAAAATGCCACCCGGCAAATACGGCACGATGTCCTGCAAGGACGGCACGGAGTCGGCGGTTTTGTTGTTTTCCAACGCCCACTGCTGCTTGGCCGCGTCAATCTGCCGGAGATTGTTGATGCAGGTGTTGCGCTGCGCGGCGGCGATTTGAACGTCCGAACGGACTTGTTGCGCCGCCTGCGCCGCCTGTGCCGCCGCGCGGGCGCGCTGATTTTCGTTGGCGAACTGCTCCAACTGCCCCTGTTGCTGCTGCAAATAATAGCCCGCCGCCGTCAGTTGTTGAATCAATTGCTGGTTGGTCGCGCGCAACTGGCTGCTGGCGTTTTGCACCACGGCCAAGTTTTGCGACAGGGTTTCATTTTGTTTGCGCAGCCGGACAATGTCGTTGCTTTGCGCCACGGCGCTGGAATTCTGGTATTGATCCAGCTGGGCTTGCAGTTGCGCAATCTCCTGCCGCGACTCGCGCAGGCCGGCGAGCGCGGCGTCCTTCTGCTGGTTCGCGCGGAAAAGGAAGATTTCCGAAACCAGCATCAACGCGAGGAACAGCCCCACCAGCCAGCGTTTGACGTTCATTGCCGTTCTTTGTCGCCCTTTCGCCCGTCGCCGTCAAACCTGAAATCACAGAAAATGCGCTGTCTTTGTTCCGCGACAGTTTTTTGCCTCCACTTCCCCGGCTCATTTTCCTTTTGCCCGCACCGGCGTTTGGCGGTTTAATGTCCGCCGCATGAAAATTGTTCTGGCATATTCGGGCGGCCTCGACACCTCGGTGCTGCTTTCGTGGATCAAGGAAAAATATCACGCCGAGATGATCGCGTTCTGCGCGAACATCGGGCAGGAGGACGAACTCGCCGGCCTCGAGGCGAAGGCGAAGAAAACCGGCGCGTCCAAAATCTACATTGACGATTTGCAGGAGGAGTTCGCGCGCGATTTTATTTTTCCGATCATCCATGCCGGCGCAATTTACGAAGGCCAATACTTCCTCGGCACCAGCATCGCCCGGCCGCTCATCGCCAAACGCATGGTCGAGATTGCCAAGAAGGAAAAGGCCGACGCCATTGCCCACGGCGCGACGGGCAAAGGAAATGATCAAGTTCGTTTTGAACTCACCGCCGCCGCGCTTGCGCCGGATTTGCAGGTCATCGCGCCGTGGCGGGACACGCGGTATCGCAGCGAATTTCCCGGACGCCAGGAAATGATTGATTATTGCGCCCGGCACAAGATTCCCGTGCAGGCCAGCGCGAAGAAACCGTTTTCATCCGACCGCAACCTCCTGCACATTTCCTACGAAGCCGGTATTCTTGAAGATCCGTGGATGGACGCCAGCGACCCGAAGTTTCGCGGCTCGTTCACCACGCTTTCGGTTTTTCCCGAAGACGCGCCGGACAAACCGGAGTTCGTCACGCTTGATTTTGAAAAAGGGAATTGCACCGCCGTGAACGGAAAAAAACTTTCCCCGCTCGGCGTGATGAAGGCGTTGAACAAGCTCGGCGGCAAACACGGCGTTGGTCGCGTGGACATGGTGGAGAACCGGTTCGTCGGCATGAAATCGCGCGGCGTGTATGAGACGCCGGGCGGCGCGATTTTGCATTTCGCGCATCGGCAGATGGAAAGCCTTACGATGGACCGCGAAGTCATGCACCAGCGCGACTCGCTCATCCCGAAATATGCCGAGCTCGTCTACAACGGCTTCTGGTATGCGCCCGAACGTTATGCGCTCCAGGTCTACGTCGAGGAATCGCAGAAGAACGTCACCGGCACCGTGCGTGTGAAACTCTACAAGGGCAACATCATGGTTGCTGGCCGCAAATCCCCGGTGAGCCTCTACAACCCGCACATCGCCACGATGGAAGCCGACCCGACCAAGGCCTACAACCAGGACGACGCCACTGGCTTTATCCGGCTCAACGCCCTGCGCCTGAAAGTCGCGGCGAAGGTGCAGAGGAAGAAATAAATCGCGCTGTCCGGCGCGGACTGTGAGGTATCATTGTCAAATTCGATCCTAGAAAAAGTTGCGATTGAGGTGGACGAGCCAGAGGCAACATCGAAAGCCCTTCAATCAAAGGCTCTTCAATCCGTTGCGGACGTTTATGCGAAAAATGTATTTGATCTGCTCGGTCTATTGTCTCTGCCTTATGCGATGTTGCGGATAGGCGTTCACAATACACAGCAAATTGAATTCTTCCTTCAAGCTGTAGCCGAAACGAAGATTCTTTTAAGAACGAAGGAAGACAAAGCACGAGTGATGGCTTATGCCGGGGAATTGATGAAGAAAGCGACGGAAGAAAAGAGCTCTCCCAAAAATCCCCACGAAGAAGCCAATCGTCAACTGGCAAAACTTCTTGAAAAGAAGAATGTAAGCGACGCGGCTCGGGCTCTACTATATGCAGGGATTTCTTCAGGTTGGGCGGCCTTTGAGTCCGCAGCAAAGGATATTTGGGTAGTTGCGTTAAATTCTCGTCCAAAGCTTTTGGCTCAACCAGCCTTTGCTAAATTGACCGATGAAGCGGCGACAGAAGGTCTGAGTGCAAAGCATGTTTCAGTGGGCCTGCTTGCTCGGCACGGTTTTGATCTTCGTGACAAATTGGGTTTGTTGCTATCTGACAAGTTTGATTTCACAGGCGTATCTGGAATACGTATCGCATATACTTCCGCATTCGGTAAGAGTTCTGTCTTTGACACAATGTTTAACGAACAGAATCTAGCGACCTTGGAAGCTACACGACATTTGATCGTGCATCGCGCTGGCTTTGTGGATGAGGATTACAAACGCAGAACCAAAGACAATGTTCCTATTGGTCAGCAGCTTCATTTTGATAGCGCGCGCGTATGCGAGCTTGTGAATTCAAGCATAACAGTTTGCTGCAAATTGATGCGACAAGTTGACGAGTGGCTGGTCAAAAACCAGTAAATAATTATGCCCACCGACCTCATCCATCGCATCGGCATCGCCGCGCCGGCGGAAAAAATTCATCGCGTCATCACCACCGAGGCAGATTCAGGCGGCAAATTTCCTTCGCGGGCTTTCATTTCTTCACATACCCGTTCGCGCGAAACCATTCGACCGCATCGGTGAAGGCCTGTTTCGGCGGCGTTTGCGGCAGGCCGAGTTCGCGGACGGCCTTGGCGGGGTTGAACCACATTTTGTATTTGGCCATGCGCACGCCGGCCACGGGCGCGCGCGGCGGCTTGTGCGTGAAACGCGAAATGCCTTCGTTGGCGTGCGCGGCGGCGAGTGCGATCCAGTGTGGAATTTTCATTTTCGGCGCGGGAACGCCGGTGATTTCCGCGAGCGTCGCCAGAGTTTCCTGCATGGTCCAGTTGCCGTCCGGGCTGCCCAGAATGTAACGCTCGCCGATTTTTCCTTTTTCCGCCGCGAGAATGTGGCCGGTCGCCACGTCGCGGACGTGAACCCAGTTCAGCCCGGTGTCGAGATACGCGGGCAGCCTGCGGTTGAGAAAATCCACGATGACGTGCCCGGTCGGCGTCGGCTTCACGTCGCGCGGGCCGACGGGTGCAGCGGGATTGACGATGACGACGGGCAGATTTTTCTGCGCCAGTTCCAGCGCGATTTTTTCCGCCCGCCATTTCGAGCGCTTGTAATGATTGCTCATTTGCGATTCCGAAACCGGCGCGGTCTCGTCCGTCGGAATCCACTTGCCGTCTTTTTCCTTCGGCAAACCGATGCAGCCGACGGTGCTGGTGTAAATGATGCGCTGGCAGCCGGCCTTCCCAGCCGCTTCGAGGACGTTGCGCGTGCCCTCGACGTTCGTCGCATACATCGGTGCGTAGTGGCGCATCCAAAGTTGGTAGCTCGCCGCGACGTGAAAGCACCAGTCGCAACCGGCGATTTCCTTTTCCAGCAGTTTGCGGTCGCTCACGTCGCCGGTCGCGCGCTCGAATTGCGCGCCGGCCAGCCCGCGTTCATCCGCGCCGGGCCGCAACAGCGCCTTCACGCGATGCCCGCGCGCGACGAGTTCGTGAACGAGGTTCGCGCCGATGAAACCCGAAGCGCCGGTGACAAAACATTTCATTCAAAAATAAAATCAAGATTAGGCCAGAGATTGCGCCAAGACAACCTTGACTTGGAGCGGAAGTTGGGAAAAACTCTCCCTGTCGTATGCCGGTCAAAAGCAGCAATCGAAAAAGGTTGGCGCGATCCGAACAGCGCGACCTCGACACGAAAATCGAGTTCGTCGAGGGGCTGGTCCGCCGCGATCCGAATTACATGGACGCGCTCCAGCTTCTCGGCGACCACTACACGCAGCGCGGGCGTTTCAACGAAGGTTTGAAAGTGGACGAGCGTCTCGCGCGCCTCGATCCCGAAAACGCGCTCGTGTTTTACAACCTCGCGTGCAGCTACTCGCTCACCGACCAGTTCGACCGCGCCGCGCTCGCGCTGGAAAAAGCGATCCATCTCGGCTACCGCGATTTCACATGGCTAGCCAAAGACCCCGACTTGAAAAAATTCCGCGCGCAGCCGGCCTACGATGAAATCAAAGCCAAAATCCGCCTGCTGAAAACCAAGGCCCGTTGATTTTTGTGTTTTTTGCGTTCTTCGCGGTTAATTTCCTCACATGAATGTCACCGTCAGGGGCCGCACACAGCATTTTCGCACCGTCACCTTTGATCGTGCGCGCAATTCCGTATTGCTCATCGAACAACGGCTGCTGCCGCACGAGTTCAAAATTGTCGGCACCAAAGATTTCCGTGAAACCGCCGCCGCCATCACCGACATGATCGTGCGCGGCGCGGGCGCAATTGGTGCGACGGCGGCTTACGGTCTGGCGCAAGGCTCGCGGGCCTTTCGCGGAAACGACTTGAGAAAATTTTCCGCGCATCATGAAATAGTTTACAAGACGCTCGGAACTGCACGTCCCACGGCAGTTGATCCATTGAATGCGATGCACCAGGTTCTTTTCGCGATGGCCAAAGGTGAAACCGTTGCCGAACAACAATCGCTTGCGCTCGCCGCCGCCGAGGAATTTGCGAACGAAGATGTCCGACATTGCGAAGAAATCGGGAAGCGCGGCGCGAAACTGATCCGCAATGGCATGAAAATTCTCACGCACTGCAACGCCGGCTGGCTGGCGTTTGTGGACATCGGCACCGCCACCGCGCCGATGTATGCCGCGCAGGCACAGGGTAAAAAATTTCACGTCTTCTGCGATGAAACCCGCCCGCGTTCACAAGGAGCGACGTTGACGGCCTGGGAACTCGCGCAGCAAAAAATTTCCCACCAGATCATCGCGGACAATGCCGCTGGACACTTGATGCAACGCGGCGAAATTGATCTGGTCATTGTCGGCAGCGACCGCACGCTCGGCCGCACCGGAGAAGTCACGAACAAAATCGGCACTTACACGAAGGCGGTTTTGGCGAAGCGGCATGGAATTCCATTTTACGTCGCCATTCCGCTTTCGACAATTGACTGGAACTTGCAACGCGGCTTCGACATCTCGATTGAAGAAAGGCACAAACACGAAGTCCTCGGCGCTTGGGGCATGACGAAAGCAGGCAAGCGCGAATATATCCGCGTGGCGAATCCGACCAGCGGCGCATGCAATCCAGGTTTTGACGTCACGCCGGCGGAACTTGTCACCGGCATCATCACACCCGCTGGAATTTTCAAACCAAAAGAATTGTGGAAACACCGGCGTAAATTGGGGTTCGTGAATTGAAACGCGATTGAACTTGCACGGATGGCAAAACGAATTTAGTTTATGCGCCCTTTCACGGCGGAGTAGCCAAGTGGTAAGGCAGGGCTCTGCAAAAGCCTCATTCATCGGTTCGATTCCGATCTCCGCCTCCAATTCCAACTGCGTGTGCAGAAGCAGTTTAGGAGGCACGAGAGTCCAAACGGACATCAAAACGGACACCATTTTGGTTACTCCGTAAGAACTTGGCGTTACTTGGCGATTGCTCGCCCATTACTCGCTAACTCTTCGGAACTGGCTTCATTTATCCTCGCGGTTGCGTGAAAAATATGAAAACACGTTACCGTTTAATCCACCGGGGCATCCGTGGCGGGAGGTTCTATGCCGTCGAAAAAATCACGGGCAAACGCACCAGCCTCCACACACCAACCAGAGAGACGAGGCCGCGCGCCTGCTCGCCGCCATGAATGAGGCCGGACACCAGTCCGCCATGAATTTGAGCCTCGCCAAGATCTACCTGCGCCACAGCGATCCGCTGGTGGCCAGCCGCACTTGGCAGACCGTCACCGACGAAATCATCCGCATCAAGACCGGCGAGAATCAAATCCGCTGGCAGGTCATGGCCAAGTCAAAATGGTTCGACCCGCTGCGCCATCACCGGCTCATCGAGACGCAAGCCGAACACCTGCTGCACGTCTTGCAGTGCGGCAAAGTCGCCATCAACGTCTATCTGCGCCGGATGCACAACTTCGCCATCGACATGAACTGGCTGCCCGCCTCGGTGCTGCCCAAACGCCAGTGGCCCCCGGTCAAGTTCAAGGACAAACGCGCCATCACGCTGGAAGAGCATCAGAAAATCAGCCACCATGACCAATTAGGAAATGTCGCGCAACAAAATCTGGGCGATGCCGAGAGTTACTTCGCCGAACCTGTCGCAGAATGATTACTACGCTGCGGGCGAATTCCGTGCCGGCCAATGGATCGGCGCAAGTGCGGAACATTTAGGATTTAAGGCGAAGTGACACGTGAACGCTAGATTCGAGCTTCTCCGTGGCAGTCCTTAAGCGGCTCCAAGAACGCAAAAGACTCAAAGAAAGCTTGTTTTACATGGAAAAGGGAATGTGGATTGTTATGAGGCAAAACGTGTGGTTACTTAAAACAAAGCCATCGCGAATGCCCGGTAGAGGGGCATTGTATGCTTCAATTGAAAGCTAAAACCAAAAACACCGTCTAATGAAAACCCAACTTAAAACCCTACAAATCAAAGTTCGATTCATGCTGGTGACCGTAGCGCTCCTCTTCGCGGCAAACACCTGGGCGCAAAACGGCACTTGGACCAACCTGATGGCCAACGGCAGTGCCTCGGGCAGCTGGGGTGTTGCCACCAACTGGAACAATGGCGTCATTGCCACCGGCTCCGGCAACACGGCGGATTTCAGCACGCTGTCCTTCACCGCCAGCAGCACGAACACGCTGGACGCCGCGCGGACGATTGGCAATTTGATTTTTGCCAATGGCTCGCCATCCGCTCCTGTTACCAACTGGGTGGTGAACGCCAGTTCCACCAACGCCACGCTTCCGGCCGCCGATGCCATCACACTGGCGGTCAGTTCCGGGTCGCCAGTCATCAATGTCAGCAATCAAAACGCCATCTTCAATGCCAGCGTGTTCGGCACAAGCGGATTCATCAAGGCCGGCGGAGGCATACTGCGTTTGAACGGGGCCAATACCAACGGAACCGGAACATTGAGCGGCTTAATTGTTGTGACTAACGGCGATCTTCAGGCCGGCAATGCCAGTGCGTTTGGCGTGAGTGGCAATGTGGTTGGCGGTGCCAGCACAAATGAGACGATTTGCACCAACGGTGGCACCGTCGAAGTAATCAATACCATCGCTGTCAATAATGAATTGCTTGTTCTCGGTGGAACGGGCAACGGCGGAACCAATGGCGCGCTTTACGCGAACAATCCGACTTCGGCGGGCAGCACCCGCTGGGGGCTCACTATCAATGGCGCTAGCAGCTCGGTCTCCGCTCCGGCCATCCTTTTGGTGACCAACGCCACAATCCGGGTTGACGGCGCCGCCATTGGTTCTTTCAGCAACGAGTTACTGGTGGGCTACATCACGTGCAGCACCAACACTGTCGCGAATATTACGAACAGCTTTCTCACGCTGACCAAGACCGGCACCGGAAGGCTTGAGTTTGAACGGGGTATGATGGTGTCCAATGTCGTCGTTCAAGCCGGCTCTGTTTTTCCCGATATGGCCAACGCCTTTAATGCCGTGCAATATTGGACAGTGCAATCGGGTGGAGCGATCCTTAACGACCAGAATGAAACCTTCAACGCCACCACTATCACCCTTGAAGTTGATGCCGGTGGCCTTTACGACGTGAACTTTCGCGGTAATGGCGCGCCGGGCAGCGACAACAACGTTTACACCCAAAATCTGGGCACATTGACGGGTGCCGGGACGATCACATGCGGAGAGAGGGGTGAAATTGCCACGCAGACATTGACCATCACCAGCACTAATTACAGTTCTTTCAGCGGCACCATTACGGATACCAACGGCGATGCATTGAATTTCGGCAAGACCGGTGCCGGTAGCACGCTGCGTTTGAGCGGCACCAACAGTTATCATGGCACGACCACCGTTTCAGGTTCAGGCAGCACACTGCTGGTGGACGGCATCGAAAATGGCGGCAGCAACTATACGGTCAACGCCGGGTCCATCTTGGGCGGCACGGGAAGCATTTCCGCCGGCATTGTATTAAGCAGCGGCACACTGCTGGCCGGAGATGGCGGCGGCACTCTCACCGTGAACAATGTTCTCTCCGGCGGCGGCGATACCACTATTGTTTCCAACGCCAATCTAACTGTGAATGGGCAATTGGGCGTATCGGGCGGCTATCTCACCACGGTGTATCTGACCAATGCAACCCTCCAGCTTCCATTGCAGAGCGGCAGTCCTTCGGCATTTATCTCGACGCTCAACAACGATGGTAACGCCACGTTAACCTACACCACGCCAAATCCAGCGGTGGGCCAATTCCCGCTCATCGCCTATTCCACCATTGGCGGTCTGGCTGGCGGCGGCACCAACGGCATCACACTTGTGCCGCCGGCTGGAACAGTCGCTTTTCTTTCAAACAATGTTGCCAACGGCTCGCTAGATGTTGTTGTGACCGCCGTTCCCGCACTCGTCTGGCGCGGAACGCCGGCGAATGACTGGTCTGCCACTAGCGGCGACCTCAACTGGCTCAACGGCGCAACACCGACCGCCTACACCGAATCCGGAGGCGCCGGACCCTTTGTGATTTTTAACGACACGGCGTCCGGCTCCACGGCGGTGAATTTGGCCGGCACCGTCAGACCCAAGGGTATTACGGTGAACAATACCATCCTTAACTACACGAACAACGGCACCGGCGCGATTGGTGGCACGGGCGGCCTTCTCAAACAGGGTTCGGGTCTCCTCGTGATTGCGAATACCGGGAGCAACTACTTCAGCGGCTCGCTTTCCATCCAAGGCGGCGAAGTGCGCATTGGAGACGGCGGAGCCGACGGCAGTCTCGGCACGGGACCGGTGAACAACGGCGGCCAGCTCACCTTCAACCGCAGCGACACCGTTACGGTGCCGAACTCCATCAGCGGCGCGGGTGCGCTCGTCAAATCAGCCACCGGCACGGCGACTTTGACCGGGATTACCAATTACGGCGGAGCGATTAGCATTAACGGCGGCACGCTGGGCTTTGCAACTGGCGGCACGATCACGCTTTCCAACAACATAGTCGGAACGGGCACGCTCGGCGTGTCCGGCAACGGCGATGTCGTCCTCGAAGGCACCGCGAACACCTGGTCGGGCGGCACGGTCATCGCGAGCGGCACGTTGCAAATAGGCGATGGCAACAGCGCCGGCTCGCTACCTGGGAACGTGACCGACAACGGCACGCTTTCTTTCGGAAGTTCCGGCACGGCCAGCAACAACATTAGTGGCGCGGGCGGAGTTTTGTTGCCCAACAGCGCGGCAGTGACCCTTACTGGCGCGAACACCTATGCCGGGCCGACGGTGGTTCTCGGCGGTTCGGTGACCGCCGCAGCTTCCAGCTATCCCGCCGGTAGCGTGCTGACTTTAGGTGATCAGTCCGGTGCCAGCGGCGCAATCGGCGCGGCGAATTTCACTGCCGGCAACCCGGTGCTGGCCGGCTTAAATGCCGGTGGCAACACCACCAGCCCCAACGCCGTGAACTTGAATGCCGGCGGCCAGACCCTCACCATCAACGGAAACGTAAGTGTAGGCGCCATCGGCCCAATTGGCGCATCGGTGCTCTTGCAGCCCTCCGGCTCTGGCGTGACTCTCGTGGTCAACACCAACGGTGGCACCATCCAGATTGGCTTGGGAGCAACCAGTACAGGTGTCAATCCGGACAATGTCTTTGTGGACTTTTCGGGCATTGATAATTTCGTTGCAAACCTGGCAACCAATGGCGCGATCAACCTAGGGACGCTTGACGGGAATCCTGGTCCGCCCGCCGGGGCGACTGTGGTCAATTGGTTTAATCTGGCGGCGGTTTCCAACTCGATCACTGCCGGGGCCATCAACGTTGGCGCGGGCGGACGCCAGCTTGTCCCCGAACTCCGTCTGGGCACGGGCACCAACGTGCTGAACGTGAACACGCTCACCTGTGGTTTTGGTGGACGCGACGGCAGCTATCTCCACTTCCTCGGCGGCAGCGGCGGTCTGCGCTTGCGCGCCTTTGACGGAGTTTCGCCCGCGGCGTTCGCGGTCGGCAACAATCCCGCCTCCGCCACCGGTGCTTCCATCACCAATACGGTGGACTTCACCGGCCATCAAGTGGACTTGCTTGTGAGCACACTGACCATCGGCAATTACAACAACGTGGGCATCTATCAAAACACGTTCTCGTTTGACACGGGAGTGCTGAACGCGCAGTCCACCAGCCTTTCGCTGATCCGTAACAACAATGGCGCCAATGCTGCCGCCAGCGGCAGCACGCTGAATATCAACGGCGGCACCGCCTCGCTCGGTCCGGTCAGCCTCACGACCAGCGTTGCTGCAGGCACGTTGAACATCGCCAACGCGGATGTCTCCACGGCGAACATCAGCTCACCCGGCGCGGGCGTCTCTACATTAAGCATCGCGAATTCGACATGGAATCTGGCGCTTACCAACAACGGCAATCCGGTGACGGCCCCGGTGGTGGCGCAGGGTTTTTCCGCCAGCGGCACAGTGAACCTTGGCGTGAACGGCAATCAATTGACCATCGGCCAGTTCCCGTTGATCAGCTATACCGGCAGCATCGGCGGCAGTGGCTACCCGGCTTTGAACCTCACCAGCCTGCCTGCGGGTGTCGGCGGTTATTTGTCCAACAACGTCGCTAACTTTTCGGTGGATCTGGTCATCACCAACGCACCGGTGTATGTGAACACAAATCCGACAAATATCACCGCCATGGTTTCTGGCAGCAAACTCACGCTGTCGTGGCCGGCGGATCACACGGGCTGGCATTTGCAGGCGCAGACCAACTCGATTGGGAAGGGCCTCGGCACCAACTGGGTGACGATTCCCAACAGCAACTTGAGCAATGGTTATACGAACACGATTGATCCCACGCAGCCGACCGTGTTCTACCGGATGGTGTATCCGTAAAATATTGAAAAGTGGGAGGCTGGGACAAGGCAGCTTGCCCCGGCCCTTTTTGACAAGACAAAATAAAGATTATGAAATTTCAAATTAAAAGCGCGCGCCACGGTTTCACTTTGATTGAACTGCTGGTGGTCATTGCCATCATCGCCATTTTGGCGGCAATGCTTTTGCCGGCGCTGGCGGCGGCAAAGCGTCGTGCCTACAATGTGAATTGCACCTCCAACTTGAAACAAGTCGGCACCGCCATCCAGATGTATGTTGACGATGTGGATGGCTGGCTTCCCAACGGCACGGCCGGTGTCAACAGCGGGCGCGGGATGAGTGTTGCGCAGAAGTCGGATTATTCCACCAAAGACTCCCCTTACCAGAATGATTGGCTGGTTTATGCCATCCAACCTTATGTGGCGGCGCCCGTGCCAATCACTACGGCTGGCTTTACTACGATCACTAACGTCATCAAAATAATGTATTGTCCTTCCAATGCGCATTACAACACCTCGAGCAATCCTGATTTTTTCTCTTACGAGATGGTTGAGGGCAGCACTCCCGTCAGCGTCAGTTGTTATTGCGGCCTGCCTTGGAATCCCTTTGGTTACAATGGCGGCGGCAACTCCAACAATGGGAAACCGCCGCATAAGCTTGCTGAACTGACGGCGGTGGGTTCAATCGCCCAGATATGGGCGATGGTAGACTCGGATCAAGAGGGAAATAACGGGGCGGGTGCAGCCGGGAGTTTCCCCCCCGTCCCCGCGCATGGCAGCACTCGCAATTACCTTTGGTTCGACTGGCATGTCGAACCTGTAAGAGTTCCGCCGCCGGGCACGGGTGATTCAGTTCATACGGCGCCATATTATGCGTGGCAGCAACCAGTTAATTAAGCTCCTTTGCAACCAAACAATCATCTGACCGCAAATGTTTAAGAGGACCCGACATCAATTAAACCTTCTTTTCTACGGTCAACAATAGGATTGATTTACAAGTGAAAACAGCCGTTCCGGAATCCAAACATACTAACTGCTTGGGCGCTTTGAAATCCAACGCCTCTTTGTCACGCGCCTTTGACCTTTGCGTGCGCAGAACCCGCCGCAACATCAAAGCGCTGGCGGACGAGCCAAAGAGTTGGTCGAACACCGAGAATGGCGATTATGCCAGCTACAACGAAAGTTTCTACGAGATCGGGAACTGGACCTCTTCCTTTTTCACTGGCATGGCTTTGCTGGCCTGGCGGGAAACGGAAGACGAATACTTCCTAAACCAAGTCCTGAGGCTCGCGCCACATTACCGCGAGAAAGTATTCATCCGCCATCTGGACACCCATCACGATCTGGGCTTCCTTTATTCGCTGTATTCCGTCGCGCTCTACAAATTGACCGGCGACAAACAGCACCGCGAAGTCGGCCTGCGGGCGGCGGAAGTGCTATCACAGCGGTTCAATAAGAACGGCAAGTTCATCCGCGCGTGGGGGCACACAAATACCACCGAGCAGGACAACATGGCGATTATTGACTGCTTGATGAACCTGCCGCTGCTCTACTGGGCAAGCGAGGAATCCGGCGACAAGAAATTCCGCGACATTGCAGTGGCGCACGCGGACACGACTTTGAAAACATTTATCCGGCCGGATGATTCCGTGTATCATGCCTTCCGTTTTGACTTGAAAACCGGACAACCAACAGGCCCCGACAACTACTGCGGCTTCGGCGTGGATACCCACTGGGCGCGGGGGACGACCTGGGCTATTTACGGGTTTGCGATGAGCTATCGTTACACCGGTGACCGGAAGTATCTGGACGCGTCTCTCCGCGTTGCGCGGAAATTCATGGCGAGCCTTGATGAAGAAGTTGTGCCGCTGTGGGATTTCCGGCTCCCAGCCAGCGAACGCCCGTTACGCGATGCCTCGGCGGGATCCGTGGCCGTTTGCGCCATTCAGGAACTGGAAAAGCTCGGAGCCGCCGATGCTTCAATGACAAAGTTGAAGCACCAGTTGCTTGAGCGGTTGTGTAGCGGGGAGTATCTGGACTTCAACGACGCTTGTTCCGGCATACAAAAATTCGGGCAGGTGGGCATTTCGCGGAACGCTTATACCAGTTGGGGTGATTACTACCTGATGGAAGCCCTCGACCGCGAACTGCACCGGGGCGAAACCTGGTGGTAAAATCGCGCCAGATTTTTGAGGCTGAACAACCTGTCTTGCGCCAATGAAATCCAGCCGAGCCCAACACCTGAAATCCAACGGCGCGAAAAAATTATTCGTATTGCTGGCGGTTGCGTTGGGAATTTTTTCGGCGCATTCAGCCGATGTGCAATGGGACAACGGCGCGGGCAACAATGACTGGAACAATCCCACCAACTGGGCCGGCAACGTGCTGCCGCTTTCAACGGACAATGCCCACATCAACCTCTCCGGCGCGAGCCGCGCGGTCTTCAGCGCCGGCACCAGCAGCTACAATCTCATCCGCGTCGGCGATTCCGGCACGACGGGCGAACTGCTCGTCACCGGCGGCGCGTTGAGTTCCTCGTCCGTCACGGAAACTTACGTCGGCGTGGGCGGGCGCACCGGCACGGTCACGGTCACGAATGGTTCCCTCACTTTTGGCGGTTACATGGATGTGGGCGTGAATTCCGGCAGTGTCGGCACGCTCTACGTCAACGGTGGCCTGCTGGATTCGTCGCGCAACAACACGATTGGCGGCGTCCCTGCGGTCAGCATCGGTTTCGGTGACGGCGCGGGTGCGCAGGGATTTTGTTATCTGTCCGGCGGCGAACTGCGGACGCGCACGGGAATTTTGCTCGGCGCGAACGGCGGCGTCGGACGTTTTGAAGTGGACGGCGGCGGTGTTGCCAACATTGGCACGGACAATTCTGCCGACGACGGTTTCTGGGTGCAGAATTCCAACAGCGTGCTCGCGGCGTATGTCACGAACGGAACGCTCGGCTCAATTTACGTCGCCAACCTCGTCAGCGGCTCCGGCCCTTACAACCATGGCAACGTCATTTTCATGCCCGGTTCGCTGCTCCAGCTCGGTTTTCACGGCGCGACGAACGCTGGCGATTGGACGCTGATGACTTGGGACGGCACGCTGTTGACCAACGGCCTTTCGCTCGTCAGCGGCACGGACACGAACTGGAGTTTTCAATTCGTGACCAACGGCAGCACGACCAGCGCGAACGCGCTGCGCATCATTTACATCGCCGCCAACCTCAATCCGCCGACGGGAATCGTCGCCGTGCCGGGAAATTCGCAAGTCTCTTTGCGCTGGTCGGTCGAGGCCGGAGCGACAAATTATTTTCTTTTGCGCGGCACCACGCCCGGCGGGCCTTACATCGTCACCAATTCGCTTTCTGCAACTCTCAACTCTCAACTCTCAACCATCAGCCTCACCGACACCGGCCTGACGAACGGCGTGACTTATTACTACGTCGTCAGCGCCGCGATCACGAACGGGCTGACGGGAAATTCCTTTGAAGTCCGCGCGACACCATACGGCGGAAATTTTGTCCATCCGGGCGTCATGCACTCGTTAGCCGATTTGGAACGGATGAGAACCAATGTTCTCGCGACCAACGCGCCGTGGTTCATGGGTTATACGAATCTGCTCGCCGATTCGCACTCGTCCTCGGCCTACGCCATGGAGGGGCCGGTGACCACGATTTACCGCGACGCGATCACGGGCACTTTGCCGACGGCATTTCAAGACGACTGCGGCGGCGCGTATCAAAACGCGCTGCTCTGGTATCTCACCGGCAATCCGGCGAACGCGACCAAGGCGATTCAAATTCTCGACGCCTGGTCGTCCACCTGTACCAGCGCAACCGGTTCGGACACGCGGCTGGCCTGCGGATTACAGGGATTCAAATTTATTTGCGCCGCCGAAATCATCCGCTACACCGGCGCGCCGTGGTCGCAGGCCGAAATCAACACCTGCAGCAATTTCGTCCGCACCGTTATCCTGCCGCAGAACCGGATGTATGGCGGCGGCAACTGGGGCCAGTGCGGCGCGGCCAGCGCGATGGCCGCCGGCGTTTTCATGGAAGACCAGGCGGTCTTCAACGAGGCGATGAATTGCATCAAATACGGCGCGCCGACCGAGTGCGACATGGGCATTGTGAATTACATTAATCCCGTCGGCTGGACGGACGAATCGGATCGCGACATCGGGCATTGGGGTCTCGCGCTGGACAACATGATCCAAGCCGAATGGACCGCATGGTGTCAGGGCATTGACATGTGGACATATCTAAACAACCGGCTGCTGACCGCGCACGAGTATCTCGCCTATTTCAACGCCAACAACACCACCAACGGCGGTTTGAACGGCCTGACCAATTTGCTCGCACCCTACAATCCCGGCAATCAGTGCGACGGCCCGGCCAACAGCGGCCTGATTTCGCAAACGGCCAATGCCATCGCCAATCTCGGCACTTGGTATTATCTCTGGGAACAGGCTTTCGATCCGTATCAAAACATGATTGGCGTTCCCGCGCCATGGACTTCCAATGCCGTCATGCAAGCGCGCCCGGAGGGTTACGACCGCGATCACATTGCCTTCGGCACGCTCGTCGCCGCGATGCCGACGCGAACTGCCGGCCTGCCCATCATGCCGTCCGACCTCACCGCGACGTGGAGCAACGCGCAGGTTAAACTGATTTGGAATTCCGCCTCCAACGCGGCGGCGTATTTTGTGAAACGCGCCACGCTTCCCGGCGGCCCATACACGAATCTCACGGCGGCAATCACCACGACGAATTTCACCGACATCACCGTATCAAACAACGTGCTTTATTATTACAAAGTTTCCGCCACGAATGCCGTCGGCGAAACAGTCAACTCCGGCCTGGCCGCGGCCTATCCCTCGTCCACCGCGCCCGCTGTGCCGACGGGACTGGTTGCCAGCACGACCTCGCACGTTCGGATTGATCTGGCATGGAATTCAGTTCCCGGCGCGACGAGTTACTCGATCCTGCGTTCAACTTCCAATAGCGGGACATACACGACGATTGCCAACGGAGCAGGAACTATTTTTCTCACTTACGCCGATCCGGGGTTGACGCCGAGCACGACTTATTACTACGTCATCACCGCCACGAATAGCATCGGCGCAAGCGCCTTTTCAACGCAGGCCAGTGCCACTACCTTACCCGCACTGCCGGCTGCATGGACTTACGCGGATGCCGGCTATCCGACCTTGCCCGGCAATGCGACTTACGCCAACGGTGTGTTCAGTGTGCATGGTGCCGGCCTCGACTACGGCGGCGGCACCGCGGACGCTTTTGGTTTCACCTACATAAACATGACCGGCGACGGTACGATCCTCGCCCGTTTCGCCGCGCGCACGAATTACAGCGCGCTGAACAAAACCGGCCTGACCATGCGGGAATCGCTGGCCGACGGCTCGAAGCACGTCTTCCTGCTGTGCGATGGCACGTTCACCAACTACATGATTTATCGCAACTCCACCGGCGGCAGCGGCACGAGCAGCGGCACGACCAACATCGCCGGCGTGCTGCCCGAATGGCTGAAGCTGACGCGCGCCGGCAGCGTCTTCACCGGCTACTATTCGCCGGATGGAACGAACTGGACACAGATAAATTCCGTCAGCTTCACGATGAGCAACACGCTGATGGTCGGTTTCGCCGTTTGCTCTCGCAACAACGGCTGGCTCGACACCGGCGTGTTTGACAACGCGAGCGTGACCGGCCTTTGGCCCGCGCTGCCGGGAACGCCGTGGCCCTTGATCGCCGTGCCCGGTGATTCGCAAGCGCTCTTGAGCTGGAGCGCGGCGACGAACGCGACGGGCTACAATTTGAAGCGCGGAAATTCCAATAGCGGGCCATTTGTGCTCATGGCCACGAACCTTGGCGGATTGGCGTTCACCAACCTCGGGCTGGCAAATGGCGGCTTGTATTATTATGTCGTCAGCGGCACGAATTATTTTGGCGAGAGCACCAACTCCAGCGCCGTGAGCGTGAGACCTGTTTCGCAGACGCCTCCCGCTTTGGGATTCGCACTGCTTGGCGGCCAGATTCAGTTCAACTGGCCGACTGATCACGTCGGTTGGGATTTGCAGGCTCAGTCAAATTCACTCGCTGCCGGCCTTGGCACAAATTGGTCCACGATTTCCGGCTCAGACACCACGAATCAAATCTTCGTGCCGGTCAGCCCAGCCAATAGTAGCGTTTTTTTTCGGTTGTCTTATCCATGAAACGGAGAGATTTAAGGATCTATTGCGCGAAAGGGAATCTAAATGATGCCCGTGCAATGCAGAAGGTTTCTTCAAAACCTGATAGGAATCATAGTTATGAAATACCGCAAATTGAGTCATGCTGAAATCACTGGAAAGAATGCTCTTATAAGCGCTAAAGGCATTGCCATCGTGCTGCTCGTTGCCCTCTCAACCGTTGGATTTGCGACCACGCGCTATGTGAATGTGAATAACTCCAATCCGATGTCGCCTTACACCAGTTGGGCGACGGCGGCGACAAATATTCAGGATGCCATTGATATTCCTAGTTTTGGTGCAACTTTGATCCTCGTGACCAACGGCGTTTTCCAGACTGGGGGTAGAGTGGCAAATGGTTCGACGGCAACGACGAATCGCGTCTCGCTAGACTGGCCGGAACCGGTAACGGTGCAAAGTGTCAACGGTCCGGCTGTTACGATTATCCAGGGTTATCAGTTGCCCGGTTCAACCAACGGCGACAGCGCCATTCGTTGCGCCTATCTCACAGCTAAAGCAAGCCTGATTGGTTTTACCCTGACGAACGGTGCCACCGGAACAAACCTCTTGAATGTGGGTTCGTATGTCGGTGGTGGAGCCTACTCGTCCGGAGTTCTTTCCAATTGCGTTATAGTCGGAAACGCCGCTTTTGTCGAAGGGGGAGGCGCTTTGTCTGGAACTTACGAGAACTGTCTGTTTACCGGCAATACGGCTCCATCTGGAGGAGCCGTTGTTGAAGGCATTTTGAACAATTGCACGGTTACTGGCAATTCAGCATCCATCGAGGGCGGGGGATTGTTCGATTCGGGCGGTGCAGGGACCGGTTCATCTCCGCCCATGTCGGCAAATAATTGCATCGTTTATGGCAACACCGCTCCCGTTGGCTCCAACTATTATCCTTCTACGATGGTGCAATTGAATTTTTCCTGCACGACGCCAATGTCCACTAACGGTTTGGGCAACATTACCAACGACCCGGCGTTCGTGAATCCTGCTGTCAACGACTTTCATTTGCAATCCAATTCACCATGCATCAATGCGGGCGAGAATGCTTATGCTCCGTCAGGTTCTGATTTGGATGGCAACCCGCGCATCGTGGGAGGCACGGTGGACATGGGCGCGTATGAATATCAAACACCCACCTCAATCATTTCCTATGCCTAGTTGCAACAATACGGCCTGCTCACGGATGGTTCGGCGGACTTTGTGGATACCGATGGCGACGGAATGAACAACTGGCAGGAATGGATTGCTGGCACGAATCCCACCAACGCAGCTTCCGTGCTGAAACTCGAGTCACCTTCCAACAGCGTGACCGGCGTGACGGTAATGTGGCAAAGTGTGGACACACGCACGTATTATCTCCAAAGCAGCACCAATCTCTCCGCACAGCCGGCCTTCACTTCCATTCAAAGCAACCTCGTCGGTCAGGCTGGCTCGACCAGTTACACGGACACAACTGCAACTAACGGCGGCCCTTATTTCTATCGCGTTGGTGTGCAGAAATAGAGAAATGCGCAGATGGTCCTGAATATGAAATTTCCTCTGACCGAACTCATCGTAGCCCCCAATCAACACGAACAGCAAAACGTCGAAGGCCGTCCACTTTTCCGGCTCGTTAATCCGTGACGCCGCGCTTGTGCTTTGTCAGGCGAAAGATCAAACTCGGTGCGTCACCATTGTTGCCGTATTTCCATGTCACTCAAACGCGTCACGTTGCGGGATCTCGCGAAGAAACTGGGAGTTTCCCACACTACCGTTTCGCTCGCCTTGCGGGACCATCCCTCGATCCAGCCCGCGCGCCGGCAGGAGATCAAGCGGTTGGCGGAGAAAGAAGGCTATCGTCCGGATCCATTTCTGTCTGCGTTGAGCGTTTATCGTTTACACAAGCGTCCGGCCAGTTTTCACAGCACGCTGGCTTGGGTCAACCGCTGGCACAAGCCGGAGCAATTGCGGCGGCTCAAGGAGTTTGACGCTTATTGGTGTGGCGGAAGCCTGGCGGCGGAACGCCTCGGTTACCGGCTGGAAGACATCCGTTGGCCGGCGAACGTTTCCGCCAGCCGGTTTCAGCAGATTATTTTGGCCCGCGGCATACACGGTCTGTTGATACCGCCCCACTCGTCCGTGCCGGCCTGGGGAAATTTCGACTGGAGCAAGTTTTCCATCATTCGGCTGGGCATGTCCGTCCCCGTGCCGGATTCTCACGTCGTCACTTCTGATCATCAACGCGCGGTGCTGATGGCCTTTGAAAAAATGAACCAGTATGGTTACGAACGCATTGGGCTGGTGGTATGTGCCGATTTTGACCGCCATTTAGGCGGAAACTACATCGGTGGTTTTGCCGCCGCGCAAAAGCTTTTCAAGTTCCAGCACATCCTGCCGCCGTTGCTGACGAACGAGCCGGTTTATCAAACGCAACTCGACAAGGCGAAACATCTCTTGCAGAAATGGCTGGAGCAACACCGGCCCGACGCCGTTCTATCCGCCGTTATCGAAATACCGGAGATGATTCGGGAATTGGGTTATCGTATTCCGCAGGACATAGCCGTGGCGGGATCCAGTCGTGACGTGCCGGTGGACGCGGGCATCAACCAAAACCCGGAAGACATCGGACGCATCGCGGTGCAAATGCTCGTGAGTCAGATCAACCTGAGCGAGCGGGGCGTGCCAGGCGTTCCCTGCCGTACATTGGTGGAAAGTTCCTGGCAGGGTGGCAATTCTATGCCGGACTGCTCCAACGCCGGTGTTTGATGTCAAAGGTAATGGGATGGCGCTCATCACGGTCGTCAGTCAGCAGACATTGGTGTTTTACATGTAAAATGAATCAGGCGTTTTACATTATGTCCGAATTAGTAAACTCCATTCTACACATTGCCAAATACCTTTCGAACCGTCACTTCGGACGCCAAAGCGGCCCTAGTTTGGTCGTAATGAACAGAAAATGAAGGATCGGCCCGTCATGCGATACAGAAAATACTTGTGCCAAAGTCTTTCAATGGGTTTCGATGGAACGAAAACCACCTCGTTACGGGACTGCCCGCCCACTCGGTCGTAGTGATTGCTCAGAATTGATATGACGTCACGCTTTTATGCCTTTTGGGCCATCAACGCCTCGCTTGATCAAGGCCGTTTGCGCCGCCAACTGGAGCAATTCCTTGCCGCTGGATTTGACGGGGTGGTGTGGCATCCGCGATTTTATCCAAACAAGCCACCATATTTAGGCAAATGCTACTTCGCGGAATTATCGGATGTGATTCACTGCGCGAAATCTCTCGGCCTCAAATTCTGGCTTTACGATGAGGACGGTTGGCCTAGCGGAACAGTTGGCGGCCAGTTGCTCAAGCTATATCCAGGTGATCGGCAACGCTGGGCTGAACTCGTCACGGACAAGCCGGAATGCTGCCTCGCCGAATTTGAGCGTGACGGGAGGAAATGGTTTCTGGCCGAGCGTATCGGCAAGGGGGTTGATTATTTTAATCCCGATTTTGCCCGGCATTTTATCGAACTGACGCACGAACGTTACCGCGCTGGATTTAAGCCGGAGGCGTGGCAACACGTTGAAGCGATTTTCTGTGACGAGCCTGAGTTTGGACTTGGTCACGCGTATGATTTACTTTCGAAACATGGTGCGATTCCTTGGACGTTGAAGTTACCGGAGCTTTTCCGTAAGCGTCATGACGAAGATTTGCTTGCTCTGGTTCCGCAGATTTTCTTTCCGGGTGAAAACGCAGCGGAAATTCGCGTGAACTTCTGGGAGCTGCTCACGGACACTTTCAACAGCAATTTTACCGCGCCGATCAATGAGTGGTGCGAGCGGCAGGGCAAACTCTTCACCGCCCATCCCAAAGGCGAAGAACATCCGCTCTTCCAAGTTCCGACGAACGGGTCGTGCCATCAATTCTTCCGCCATCTTTCGCTGCCGGCGATCGACGCGTTGGGGCGCTATCCTTCGAACAACTTTTTTCCGCGACAGGTTTCGTCCGCCGCGCGGCAGTTCAGCAATGGACGCTGCATGGTTGAAGCGTTCGGAGGTGCGGGTTGGGGAGCGACGCCGGAGGATTTGGAGCGTTACCTTCTCTGGCTCGGGCGCAACGGCCTGACGGATTTTATCATGCACTTGAGCCAGTATCGCCTTGATAGTGCGGCGATGCACGACTGGCCGCCGTCACAACCGCTGCATCTGACGTGGCGCGCTGTGTATCCCGAAGTACTGCGCCGCGTGCGCCGCGAGTTGCAGCAGCATCCGCGTCCCGCCGCCGACACGCTGGTCGTCGCCCCAAATCGCGGCATCATGGCAAACTATGAGCCGTGGGAATTTCTTCAGACGAACGTCCACAATGCAGCGACTTATCCCGACAGTGCTGCCGGAAAAATCAACCGTCGTTTCTTGAAACAGGTTGAAACGCTCCATCGCGGGGGTGTGAATTATGACATCGCGGACGAGCGCTCGTTGGAACAATTTGCAAAATTGGAAAATCGCCAGCTCAAATTAGGCAATTGCAATTACAGCTCCGTAATAATGGATGAAGGTTGCAAAATCAATTCCGCGACTCATTCGCTGGTGCAGCCGCTCACCGTCAAAGCTGAAACGGGCGTTCCGCAAAATGCTTCTGAAATAACCGTGCAGAGACGTTCACGGGCCTTTATTACATTGGAATGGAAATTAGAACAACATCCGGTCAATTGTCTGCTTCTCGAATGCATGCCGGCAGACGAAGAATGGGTTGCCGCGGAGTTTTTCAGCATCGCATCATTGCCGGACGCCGGGGCGGAGATTGTTTTTGCCGACGACATAACAACGTGCATGCTAAATGGAAACTCGCTTTCATCGGAGGCTTCCGACGAAGGGTCGCGCGCAAAAATCGGGCCGGCCTTGGTTCAAGGCTTAAATACATTGCGGTTTCAAACCGAGCATCAGGTCGAACGTCCGTTTGTTTGGTTGCAAGGGAACTTCCGTGTTGAGAGCAAGACTCCATTTGTTGACGGCCCACGAGGAACGATCCAGACTGACGGCCCGTTTCAAATTAACGCGGCGCGGGAAAACATTCGGCGCGATCTGGTTTCGGACGGTTTTCCTTTCCTGCGCCAATCACTCGCTGCCGCAGCCACCGTCAATTTTTCGGAGATAGTTTCCACGTTGCGATTGGACGGGGTTATGGCCGAGGCGATCCGGCTCAAAGTGGACGACCGCGACTGTGGCTGGGAATGGCGCATAAACGGCGAGCTTTGTTTTGCTGAAAAGCTTTCCGCCGGAACATATCGTATAAAGATCGAGATGGTTCCTAACACATTCAATGCCTTTGGCCCGCATCATTATTATGGTGGCGATTGGCACGTGGTCAGCCCGGATCAAATCAAGGGTCGGCGCAACTTTGCCGATCCCGCCGATGCACCCGCGCACACGCACGTCCCCACGTGGCATTTCCGGAGATTTCAACTACCGCATAGCATTTCGTTTTTATGAGGAAATCCTTGCAACGATGCTCCGCGCAATTCAAATGGGTTAACGGAGAAACCTTCACAGTCTTTGTGCAGTTTGAGCGCCTCTTCCATGATGTAATGAAACCATGAAATTGAGATCTTATTGGGTCACCTTGCTGGCGTTTTGCGCAAGCTTGATTGTCCATGCCGATGCAGTGTGGCAGTGGTCAGTGTCGATTGATTCAGTGACGATACAAAATCCCACGGAGCATCCGCGCGCATTCCTCTGGATCCCGCCTGATTGCAAACAAATCCGCGCCGTCGTTGTCGGACAGAACAACATGCTGGAAGAAGGAATCCTCCAGCATCCCGATTTTCGCCAGGCGCTCGACCAACTGGGTTTCGGCGAAATTTTCGTCACGCCAACCTTCAACACCTGGCAGAACACGACGAACAACGACGCGGCGAACGGGAAACTTGACGAATTGCTGAAATCGCTCGCCGATGAATGCGGCTACCGCGAACTGGAATTCGCGCCAGTCATTCCCATCGGTCACTCGGCGATGGCGACCTATCCATGGGATTTTGCAGCGTGGAATCCGCAGCGGACACTGGCGATTTTGTCCGTACACGGCGACGCGCCGTTGACCCGTCTCACCGGCAACGGCCACCCGAATGCCGGCTGGGGCGACCGCACCATTGACAGCATTCCGGGCCTGATGGTAATGGGTCAATACGAGTGGTGGGAGGACCGCATTGCGCCGGCATTTGCCTTTGAGGCCAACTATCCGGCGACACCGCTGGCGTTTTTGTGTGACGCTGGCAACGGACATTTTAATTCTTCGGATGAACTGGTGAATTTTCTGACAATGTTCATTCGCAAGTCTGCCGAATGGAGATTGCCGTCCCACGCGCCGTTGGATCAGCCGGTGAAACTCAAACCGGTGGAACCTCGCAAAGGCTGGCTCGTTGACCGTTGGCGTCACGATCAGCCGCCCACGGTTCCGGCGGCATCCTATGACAAATACACCGGCAATCGCAGCGAGGCATTTTGGTGTTTCGATCAGGAAATGGCCCGGGCGACGGAAAAATATTACGACCGCCAGCGCGGCAAACTGACGCAACTGACGGGCTTCGTGCAGGACGGGCAAACAGTCGCCGTGAATCCAAAAGCGTTTGAATTGGTCCGGTTGAAGTTTCCGCCGCTCGATGCCACGCTGACGTTTCATCTGCAAGGCACCTTTCTCGACACCGTGCCGCCGGGCAATCCCGAAATCTGGACCGGTTTGACGAACGGCACGCCGATCAGCCACGCGACGGACGGCGGGCAGGTGGTGTTGTCGAGGATTACCGGGCCGGTGGAGCAGTTGGGACCCAATACATTCGCCATCCGTTTCAATCGCTTGAGCATGCCCATTGACCGGCGCATGGGCGATATCTGGCTGGTGGCCAAACATCCCGGCGACGCCAAATACAAGAGCGCCGTCGAGCAGGCCTTGATGAAAATTCCGTTCCAGCTCACCGAAGGCGCGGAACAGAAAATTACCTTCCCGAAAATTCCGGACCAAAAGGCGGGAACGAAATTGCTGGCGTTGAACGCCACTTCCAGCGCAGGGGTTCCGGTTTATTATTACGTCTGTGAAGGCCCGGCGGAAGTGGACGGCAATTTGCTCAAATTCATGCCGATTCCGCCGCGCGCGAAATTCCCGGTGCGGGTCACCGTCGTGGCCTGGCAATATGGCCGCACGGTTGAACCAAAACTCCAAACCGCCGAACCCGTTAAACAGATTTTCTACATCACCAAATAAACATGAGACCAAAAAAAACTGTCTTCATCGCGATTGTGGCGGCGTTCGTCGCCTGGCCAGCTTTTTCAAAATTATCCGCTCCGGATTCCGCCGGCATATTAGACGCGCTTGTGTTTGGCAATGCCGCTTCCGCGCAAAGCCATGCTGTCGCCCCAGATCACAGCGACATCATCAGCGGCGGGCTGGGCGAACCGGCCCGGCGGCTTTTGCCGGTCACGCCTGAAAGCTGGCAGGGCGGGCAGGTGGCTTTCACGCTCACGGTGGATCCGGAAAAGCAAAATTATGTCACCGCGCGGTTCTGGGGTTCGGACACCAGTCCGAGCCGTTTGATTTTGTTTTGCGAGGGGAAACAGATTGGCTACCGCCATCTCGGCGACATTGACATTCTTGATTTCGGCGACGACAGCGGTGAACCGGGTTACAATGGCCGATTCTTTTACAATACGACGCCGCTGCCGCTGGCGATGACGCGGGGCAAAACCAATTTGAATTTTGAAATCCGCAGCACGGGACCGGTGTGGGGTTATGCCAACACCTTCGAGCAATATCAAAAGCCGATGACCACACCGTCGCGTGGCATTTACAAAATTTACACGCACACGGACGGCTGCTTCGTTCCGCCCGCCGATGAAAAACAAGGCGCCGCCCCGGTCAGTCCGCCCATCCGCCAACAGCCGGGCGCGGAGGTCCTGGACAAGCTCAAAGCGCGGGTCAACAATGAAATATCCAGCCTTCTGAAGTCCACGCGCCCGCTCAATGAAATGCAGATGCAGTTTCTCGCCCGCGCCTATTTTGTGAAATGGACCGGCGCCTTTGAGAATCCCAAAGTCGTCACGCAGGCGTTGACGGGCTTGGACGCGTTGTTTACCGACTATCGCGAGAATCCGGAACTTGTCCACGACGACCACAGCACGCCCAATCCGGGCTGGTTTGAGTTCGGTCCGGCGGGTGACGCGATTAGTTTGCTGGCCGGACCATTGCAGCCGTTTCTGGACGAATCCATGGATCACGCGGGCAAAAAAGTTTCCCGGCGCGCGGCGTATTCCGAATTGCTTCAGGCCGGACGCGACTGGCACCGCCATCATCGCCGGCTTTATTCCAACCAGACGATGATCACGGATATGAATATTTATCTGTCCAACTGCGGCATCGCGGCGATTGATCCCACGAACGCGTTCCCGGAGCCGGCGGCGTTGCGCTATCTTTACGAAGCCGTCGCTCTTCAACCGTGGAGCGACAGCGACATGGATGATGGAACGGATCAACGCAGTTGGGGCGTCGGCACCAATTACTGGGAACTCACTACCAAGGGATTGACCCGCGAACTCGGCTATGTCGGCTATTACGGCGAGGTGCTGGACTGGGTGACTTCCATTTACAATGCGACCCGGCCCGCGCCGGACCAGCCCGGCGATGCGACTATCAAGGCGCAACTGGAAAAGATCATGCACGCCCGCGCCGCGTTTCGTTATCCGATGCTGGATGCGGACGGCAATCGCGCGATGCGGATTGAAACTATCGTCGGCTGGCGCGACATGCATTATCCGGGCGACGTGGTGTATTGCGAACGTCCGACCTGGGATGCCTCGACGCTTTACGCCGCCGCTGCGACACTCGACGCGCAATCGGTCGGCTATGTGCAACAGATGTTCGACGACAATCAGTTCTTCGCCTCTCTCGAACACCAGATGGCACAAAACAACAGCCTGCGTGTCACTGCTGGCCTGCTCGGTGTGCCGGATCAATACGATCTTTTGAAATCCCAGCCCGCCAGCGCCTACCGTCTGCCGATGGTTCCAAGCCAGCCGAATTTTGTTTTCAGCGACGAGGAAGACGGCGTGGTCGCGATCAAAAATGACGACGATATTCTTTACGCCTCGCTTTACTGGCGTGCGCGCAATGCGATCAATTTTCTAGCGCGGGTCCATTACATTACGCCGCGCTTTGACCGTATTGCAGACGTGTATGAAGGCGTTGAATTCACGCCCAGCGGCCTGACCTACACACGACCGGACTGGGTCAATTTTGGCTTCGGCAATGGCGGGCCGCGTTATCCAATCGAAATGCACTCGGCGGAAGCGGGCGAGAAACTGCCCATCGCCAAAATCCCGGACGGTGTGAAATTTCGTCCAGGTAACGAAAATGTTTATGCCGGCAAAGGCGAATTTTACACACTGCGCTACGGCGATTATCTCATCGGCATGAATATTACCACGGACAAAACCTTTGAACTGAAAACGCCCGCTGGTGTGGCTGAGGCCAAGGAACTCGTTTCCGGCAAAACATTGAAACTGGATGCGCCGCTCAAAGTCACGCCCCGCTCGACAATCGTGCTGTGGCTGGGAACAAAATAAAAATGTCATAATTCCTCACCCTCCGATGAACCAAGTTGCAGAAGTCCGTCGCACGAAGGCCGTCAAAAAGACGGTCATTCATTTTGACTGGTTGACGACCGACACTCAACAAGTGCTCTGTGGCCTTGCTGCTTTGCGGGCAATTGGCATCTTCGTTCTGATACAGCTTGCGTTTATTTTCAATTCATCTGCGTCTTCGTTTGTTCATCCCGGGATGCTGCAGACACGGGACGATCTGGAATTTATGAAACAGAAAATCGCAGCGGGCGAGGAGCTTTGGAAAACCGCGTGGGAGAATCTGTGCAGCGAGCCTTATTCTTCGCTAAGTTTCCAGCCCAAACCCGTTGCCCACGTCGTTCGCGGATCCTACGGCCGGCCGAGCATCGGTGACCGTGAACTGACGGAGAGCGCCGACGCCGCCTACAGCCAGGCGATCCAGTGGGTCGTGTCCGGCGACAAGGTTCATGCGCAAAAGGCGATTGAAATTCTCAACGCGTGGTCATACACCCTTTGGGATCTTGAGGACAACGACGCCAAATTGCTGGCCGGCTGGACGGGCCACGCTTTTTGCAACGCAGCGGAAATCCTCCGTTATACGGACTCGGGCTGGAAGGAGAAGGACATTGTACAATTCAAGCGGATGCTGCTGACCGTTTATCATCCACTCCTCAAAGACTATTTCCCCGAAGCAAACGGCAATTGGGATGCGGCGATGATGGATACAACGCTGTGCATTGGGATTTTTTGCAATGACCATGCGGTTTTTGACAGCGCTGTGAATCATTTTCTGCGTGGCACAGGCAATGCCGGCGTCACCAAGTATGTTTATCCGAGCGGTCAGTGCGAGGAGAGTACGCGCGACCAAGCGCACACGCAGCTCGGTCTGGGTGAACTGGTGCAGGCGTGTCAGGTGGCGTGGAATCAAGGCGTGGATTTGTATGGCGCGGCGGACGACCGGCTGGCCCTTGGCATTGAATACACCGCCAGCTACTTGCTGGGTGATGATGTGCCGGCTTACGGAATCATCTCGCCACAAGGCCGCAACCATTTCAGCGATATTTACGAAGGAGCTTATCAACATTACCATTTTGTCAAAGGACTGGAGATGCCGTTTACGGAGCGGGTCATCGCCATAACTCGCGCGGAGAAATCATGGAGCGCTATGACCATGTTTCGTGGGCCATTGGCAAAGCCGGCGGTTCCCATCGGCCCATTGCGTGCAAGTCAGTTTGCACTTGGGGCCGGAGCTTTGAACGTTCCAACAGTGTCATTTACAGATAATTTGTTGAAGGTCGCGTCAGGTAAATCAATTCAAGCAGTGCTCGATGCCAGCACGAACGGCGGCTGGGTCGTTTTGGAAAAGGGGGTGTTTGTTCTGCCCGCACCCTTGCGTGTTCCCAGCGGAGTCACGCTGGCCGGTCAAGGGACGGATACGATTTTGATTCTTGATCCCAAGGTTACTGATGACCGTGCCGGCGCGACCATTGTCAATGCCGATGAAAATCTGCATGACGTCATCCTTCGTGATTTCGTGGTGGAAGGTGGCACCACGCTGCGTGCTCCCACCAATTCCACTCCGGGCTATGACTATGTTTCAGGAACCGGCAGCGGCGCGGTTACTTTCCATCCGTTGACCAAGGATCCGAATCAGGATCGCCGGCAACATTCATTTTCGATGGCCCCAAGCCGGGCAGGAATTATTTTCAACGCGCAGAACGAATGGCAGATGCGCAACCTCCGTTTTGAACATCTGACGGTTCGAAATTGCACTCATGATGGCGTCGCAGTTCGTGGCGCGGCCCAGGTGTCCGTGGTCGCCTGTGATTTCAGCGGCAACGGCTCCAGCGTAGTGCCGGGACCAGGTTTGCAGGATAATCTGTTGCTGAGCCATGTGGCAGACTGCCGCGTCAGTGGTTGCCGGCTGGACGACTCGCCTTGGGGCAGTGGTTTGGAATTGTCGTTCGGGAGCGATGTCACCTTCACGAACAATGAAACGGCGCGCAATGCGCGATACGGCATCCACCTGACCGAAAGCCGAGATGTCCGCGTTTTTGGGAATCTGGTCGAAGGCAATGATCGCGATGGCATCGCGGCCAGTGCGTTGATGGATGGCTGCCGTGAAGTTGAAATTTCAGGAAATCTCTCCAGAAACAATGGAGCACACGGCGTCGAGGTTGATCATCTCAGCGGAGGATTGGTGAAGAACAATTCTGTCTCGGACAACGGAGCCGCTCCGCAGATTGCCGTGACTGAATCCCACGCAACAAACCATTGAGACGGTCATTCTCTTTTATGCAAATCAGTTTTACGTGGATGGTGCTCGTCAATGCTTCAATTGTTTTTGGGGCGATGGCTGCAACTCCGCTGGTGATTCAATCTCCCGACGGAAAAGTGAGCGTCAAATTCACGTTGCAAGCGGAAGGCGCGCCGGCCTATCAAATTGACTATCTGGGGAAGCCAGTCGTGTTCGAATCGTATCTCGGATTTGAACCGGCCTTCGCCAATGGTTTCAAACTGATCGAAGCTGGAACGGCGCAACACTCCGGTTCGTGGACGAATGTCTTTGGCGAGCGGCGGATTGTGCCGGACAATTACAACGAATTGAATGTGGACTTGAAAGGCGCGGACGGAAAACTACTGCGAATCACTTTTCGAGCCTACGATGAAGGCGCGGCGTTTCGATATTCATTTCCAGAACAGGCGGCAAAGGAATTCCAGTTCAGCGGCGAGCGGACCGAATTTCGTTTTCCAACAAACACTTTTGGCTACGAAGAACATGGTACCGAAGGTGAATATTGGCGCGCAAAAGTCGCGGACATCCACCCTGAATGCGAACGGCCTTTGACGTTGGCGTATGCCGACGGCCTCTTTGCCTGTCTGGCTGAGGCGGACAACGAAAATTATCCGCGTATGTTGCTCTCGCCGTTGCCGGGTGTTCCCGGTGCTTTGGTGAGCGCGCTTGGCGGCACGACTTCAAACACGACCAATGCGAAAGATTCGATGAGGAACGATCCGACCGCGTTGCTTCACGCGGGCGATTCCACGCCATGGAGGGTCCTGGTCGTTGGCAGAAAGCCCGGCGATTTGCTGGAACGAAATTACCTCATCCTCAATTTGAACCCGCCGCCCGCACTCAAGGATATTTCCTGGATCAAGCCTGGCAAAGTCATGCGCGACATGACCCTGACGACGACCAACTCCAAAGCCATTATGGATTTCGCGGCGGAAGCGGGGTTGCAATATGTCGAACTCGACTGGCATTGGTATGGTCAGGACCAGGCTTTTGCGACGGGCGACGCCACCACCGTCCGCGCGCCCAATCTTGATCTCCCCGAAATCATCCGTTACGGGAAAGAAAAAAATGTCGGTGTGATTCTTTACGTGGACCGGAAACAAATCAAGCGGCAGCGCGACATTCTGTTTCCGCTTTACGAAAAGTGGGGCGTCAAAGGCGTGAAGATCGGTTTTGTAGATGTCGGGCCACAATCGGAAACCACCTGGATCACCGAGACGATTCGGAAGGCGGCTGAACATCATCTGATGTTGGACATCCACGATGGCTACCGGCCGACCGGGTTCGCGCGGACGTATCCGAATTTAATGACCGTCGAAGGCGTTCGCGGCAACGAACACATGCCAACCCCCGAACACAACTGCACGCTGCCGTTCACCCGCTACATCGCCGGCAGCGCGGATTACACCGTCTGTTATTACACCAGCCGCAAGCAGACCACGTTCGCCCACCAACTCGCGATGGCCGTGGTGTCGTTTAGCCCGCTGCAGTTTGTTTTTTGGTATGACAAACCATCAGATTACCACCGCGAGCCGGAGATTGAATTTTTTCAACGCATCCCGACCGTCTGGGACGAAACCAAAGTCATCAATGGCGAAGTTGGAAAATACGCCACAATTGCGAGGCGCAGCGGCGACAACTGGTTTGTTGGAACCATCAACGACCATGAGTCACGGACGCTGAAAGTGCCGCTGCCGTTTCTCGACGCCGGCAGAAAATACACCGCCCACATTTATACCGATGATGATTTAGTTCCGACGCGGACGCATGTTGAGGTTGAATCCCACCCGGTGGATTCACTGACAACGCTCGACGTGCCGCTGCGGACGGCGGGTGGGGCGGCGGTGTGGATCAGCCCGCTTTCTGAAAAATCACCTTGAGTTTATTGTGACACAACCGGCCATTCAACACGAGTTCCTCGCCATTGACGAAGGTCATGCGACCTTGCTCCACATCAACGAGCGCGACCAGTCGAAGAACTGGATCGTGCCCATTGGCCAGCCGTCGGCGCGCGACATGCAGTTGATTGGCGGTAATCGGATTCTCATTAGTCATCATCACGGCTATACCGAATTTGACATCATACTCGGTCGCGCGATGAAGGAGTTCGCGTCGTTCGTGGGCGTAACGGCGGCCCGGCGGCAGCCGGACGGACACACCATCATTGCCGGTGTGGACATAACGGGCGCAAAAGGCGTGGTCGTGGTGGAACTCAATGCCCAGGACAAAGAAATCCATCGCGCCATTTTTCCCGGTGATTATGTCCGGCTCATCCGGCAGACGGAACAGGGGACTTACCTCATGTCGTGCAACGATCGTATCCGTGAAGGCTCGCGTGACGGAAAGTATCTGCGCGAATTTCCCGTGGACGGATTTTATCACGCGTGGAAATCACTACGGTTGCCAGGTGGAAATTTGATGGTCACGGCTGGCTACGGCGCGTTCGTGGTGGAACTCGACCCCGCTGGGAAAATTATCCGCAAGTTCGGCAACAAGGAATCCGTGCCGGAAAAAGTGCGTCCATTTTTCTACGCAATGTTTCAATTACTGCCGGACGGAAACATCGTGCTCGCAAACTGGCAGGGCCATGGGCCGGGTTTCGGAAATAGCGGCGTGCAGTTGCTCGAATTCAATTCCACCGGCGAAATCGTCTGGACATGGAGCAAGGCGGAATTGATCTCGTCACTGCAGGGCGTGCTGGTGCTGGACGGCTTGGATACGACGAAATTACACGATGAGCGTAACGGAATCATGCAGCCGGGAGTTTAGTTTACAGGGAAACCCATCAAAACATTTAATCTTAAGCTTTCTTCTGCAATGTTTTGACTTAACCATTGTAAAAAATGCAACGCCTTTGCCAGCTCATCATTGTCCTCGTCTGTCCCTTTCTTTGCGCGGCGCAAACCACGCCGTTGACCCTGCCCGTTGGCGGGCTGAAACCCGGCGCGATTGTTGAATTCTCCGTCGAGACGACGTTGCGCGAGCCAGACGGTCCGCTCGGCCAATACAAGCACGGCTTTCGGGTGCTCAACGACAGCGCGGTCGAATGGCAGAAATTTTACGGAGTGCAGTTCGACGTGAATCTGCCGGACGCGCGCGAGGTGGAATTGACGGCGACGATCCAACGTGCCCCGCGCGGCGCCAGGCCGGAAACACCGGTGACTGGCACGGTGCTCGTCAGCGGCAAAGGCTGGCGCACGATCACGTTGCGGTGGTCAGCCTTTCAATTTGACCAGGCCGGCTTCGATTTTTTGAAATACGTCAAGGAGTTCAAAATCGCGGTGAAATTCACGGATGGAAACCCGGGTGAAAAAATCCAGTTGAAAAATGTCCGCGTGGTGAAAGCGCCGGTCGTCGCTCTCGAATGCGATGTGCGCGGAAAGGCCGTGCCGCAAAACGGCGTGGTCGAATACAACGTGCGTGTGGGCAATTGCACGGACACGCCGCAATCGGTGACACTGAATCTCGTGCGCTACGGCTGGGAGGAATTGGTTTCCACGATTGAACCCGGTTCCCTGCAACTTGCGCCGGGTGAGACTCGCATGGTGAAGCTGACCGTGACAATTCCCGACCGCGTTCCGCCCGGCGGTCATGAGGAGCAGGTTTTGCAGGCCATCGCGAACGGCGACGCCGCGACGGCGACGCAGTTGAAATTCATCACGACGAGCGAAGTGCCGCATCCTTACATTATGCACACGGCATCGGGCTGGCAGGAAGTCCGCGACAAGGTGGCAAAGTATGATTGGGCAAAAGCTGCGCAGGCCGACATCGTGCGTCGCGCGGAAAACTGGCGCGTGCCGGAAGTGGCCAAGCCGCCGCACAACGACCCCGACGACACGATGGGACCGTTTCTTTTTGCCACGCAAAATGAAAATGACCTGCTCGCGTGCGCCTACTCGTGGCAGCTCACTGGCAACAAATCGCACGCGGAAAAAGTCGCTCTGTTTCTGTGCCGGCTCTCGAATCCGACAAACGGTTATCCCGTCACCTTGCGTGGCTGCAATCAAAGCCAGGTGCAGGAGGGGCATTTTTTTCAGCACATCGCGATGGCTTACGATGCGATTCTCGACGCGGGAGTTCTGTCGGCGGATGACCGGCGGCAGATCGAGAAAACCTTTCGCATTTTTATCGAGAGCATTGAACGTCTGGCCGATTACGGCCCGATCAATAACTGGAACCTCTCCGAGGATTGCGGCGCGTTTTACTGTTCTCTCGCAATGCAGGACCTCGTCGAGGCGCAACGCTGGTTCTCCGGCCCCTCCGGCATCTGTGACCAGCTCGCGAAAGGCGTGATGGATGACGGTTGGTGGTATGAATGTTCCATCAGTTACAATATGTGGTGTGCGAGCGAATTCACGCAGGTCGCGCTCGCTTACGAACCGTTCGGCGTGGACTTTCTCGACATGAAAGTTCCCGCGAATTATTCAAAAAAGGCGTTGCTCAAGGCTGAATTGAGCGGCGGCGTCACCAGCGGCACGACGCCGGAGGAGCAGCGCAAACCGTTCGGCATGGACGCGGAAATTTACGGGCCAAACACGAAGCCGTATCGCACGATCCGCGACATGTGGAACAGCCTGCTGCCGTTCATTGATTATCGCGGCGTGATGTTTGGCGTGAACGACTCGACGGAAAACCTGGTCACCGGCAATCGCACCGAGGTCAGCGGCCATCCGTTTGAAATTGCCTATTATGCTTACCACGATCCGGCTTACGCGGCGCTCATCAAGCTGGGCGACTCGCGTGATTTGCTTTACGCAGTGCCGAATTTGCCCACCAACACGCCGGAAAAATTCCGCGAAAGCGCGTTTGCCGACAACGTTGGCCTGGCGATGTTGCGCTCGCAGACGACGAACCGTCCGATCCGCGAGCAGATTCAGGCGACTCTGCATTACGGCACGCACGGCTGGGCGCACGGGCATTATGATCGCACGGATCTGCTTTCGCTGATGCGCTATGGCCGCAGTTTCTGGAATCCCGAATCCGTCTTCTGGGTTTATGAGCCGTTCATGTATAAATTTTATTGCCAGTGCTCGGTGAACCACAACATGGTCGTCGTGGACGAAAAAATGCAGGAGGCGAATCCCGGCGAACGCCTGCTGTTCCACACCGGCGACGCGATGCAGGCGACGGTCGTGCAAACGGACACGCGCTGGTCGAATCCGCCTTACGGCGGGATGGTCTATGACTATGTGCCGGTAAAAACCTTCGCCGAGAAATGCTGGCGCGAAGGCCGCAGCGTGCCGATTCCCAGCAACGCGCCGGCCTATGGCACGCTCAGCAGTTATACGGAAAAAATTCTGCAACGACGCGCGCTGCTCGTGCTGGATGACTTCATCGTCGTCGCGGATTTTGTTAAAGGCACGAACGCGCACACGTTTGAAAATCTCTTGCAACTGAAAGGTTTTCAAGGCCTCGACGCGCCGGAGAAAAAGTTTCTGCGGCACGACGCGCAATGGAATCCTGATCCAGTCGGCAGCGCGCAGTTTGTCACCGACTGCAACTGGTATTCCGTCAATGCTCCTGCTGTCAGTCGCTACCTCGAACGCTGGGGTCCCGGCGCAGACAACGAAGGCAGTCGCAGCATCGGCAACGAGGACGGCGTGCTCAAGCTGGATGTCCATTCGCTCTGGCCGCCAAAGCAGGAGATCATGATCGGCACCGCACCGGAATTGCGCGACGTGCAAAAGCGTTTGTTCTACACTGTGCGCGCCGACGGAAAAAAACTGGCCGACGGAAAATTCGGCGCGTGGATTCTCGGCTCGGCGGACATTGATGTGCCGGTGGCCGGCGTGAAGCAGCTTGAATTGGAAACGAAAACCGAACTCGCAAAATTGCCGACATTATTCTGGGCCAACACGCGGATCGTGACGCGCGACGGAAAGGAAATTCCGCTGTCGGAACTCGCGCCGAAGTTTGACAACGTCGCACAGCCGGAAGAGCCGGGAAAAGATTACTTTGGCGGCCCGGTCAAAATCATTGGTGATGAATTCAAAATCACCACGCCGGCGGAGCCGGAAGACGAAAGTCACCCGGCGTTTGTTCGCGTGGATTTGTCCGGCGTGGATGCGGTGCGTTTCAAGGCGACGATCGGCGGCGATTATCCGCTCGGTGATGAAAGCCAGCGCCGGAAAGTCACCGCGATCCGCGCTGCACCCGGCAGCGAAGCGCGTTTCCTCACCGTCATCGAACCCTACGAAACCCAGCCGGTCGTGAAATCCGCCGTGGCGACGAGCGCGGATTCATTGCGCGTGGAATTGACGGACGGCCGCGTTCAGGAAATTCAACTCCAGAATTTCACTGGCGACGGAAAAGACATCATCGCGCAAATGACCGAAAGCAAAGATGGAAAAATCCTGCGTCAGGAATCTACCGTGGCAGACGAAGGAGGTTCAAAATGAAATACCGCACGTTTGGACGATTGGGCTGGCAGGTTTCCGAAATTGGCTTTGGCGCCTGGGCCATTGGTGGCACGGCTTGGGGGAAACAGGATGACCAGGAGTCTGTGCGCGCGTTGCACAAGGCGCTCGACCTGGGTTGTAACTTCATTGATACGGCGCAGGGTTATGGTGATGGTCACAGCGAAAAAATCATCGGGCAAGTTTTGAAGGAGCGTAAAGATGGACGCATTTACGTCGCGACCAAAATTCCGCCGCAGTCCGGCGCTTGGCCGCCGACACCTTACGATGAAATTAAAGACCGGTTTTCAGAAAATTATCTCCGCGAGCGCATCGAATCCAGCTTACGCAATCTTCAGACCGACTGTATTGACTTGCTGCAGCTTCATACTTGGACGCGGGCTTGGAATCGCAACCCGGCGGCATTAGAAGTTCTCCGGCAATTAAAAAAAGGCGGCAAGCTACGCGGCATCGGCATCTGCACTCCGGAACAGGATCAGAATTCGCTGGTGGATTTGATGCGCGGCGGCTGGCTGGACGCGGTGCAGGTCATCTACAATATTTTTGAACAGGAGCCGGTGGCGGAATTTCTGCCGGTGGCGCTGGAACAAAAGGTGGGTGTCATTGTGCGCGTCGCGTTTGACGAAGGGGCGTTGACGGGGAAATTTACGGCGCAGACAAAATTTTCCTCCGGTGAATTCCGCAACCATTATTTTGCCGGCGACCGTCTGGCGCGGACGGTGAAACGGGTGGAAAAAATCAAGACGGTGGTCGGTTCCACTCAGCCCGACATGGCGACGGCGGCGTTGAAGTTTGCTTTGAAACCGTCGGCGGTTTCCACGGTGATTCCCGGAATACGTAATGAATGGCAGGCGGAAATGAACTGTGCCGTCAGCGACTGGCCGGCGATGTCAGACGAATTGGAAATTAAATTGCGTGCCCACGCCTGGTCGCGCAGCAACTGGTATCATGGCAAAGACTGACACGTCAACGCTGGTTTTGTGCGATGACACCTGGCATCCCGCCGCGATCATAAGACGCGGTCTGGCGGCGCTGGGCGACTGTGACTTCGCCTTCGAGTTTATGGAGGATGGCGAAAAATGGTCGGCGGATGCGATGAAAAAATTTCCACTCGTCGTGCTAGCCAAGGCCAACATCAGTTCTTCCACGGTGGAATATCCGTGGCTTACGCTCGAATCGCAGGCCGTGTTTCCCGATTATGTTCAACTCGGCAATGGCCTGCTCGTGATCCATGCCGGCACTTCCCGCTACGAAAAACTTCCGGCGATGGGCGAATTGATCGGCGGCTCATTTTTGCGTCATCCCGATCAGTGTGCCGTTACGGTTTCGCCCAAAGCCGGTCACGCGGTTACTGCTGGTGTGGGTGCGTTCACATTGCGCGACGAACACTACTTCATGGCCATGAATGATTCTCGCGCTGACATTTTTCTTCAATCCCATTCCGAACACGGCGTGCAGCCGGCGGGTTGGACGCGCACGCATGGCGCGGGCCGGGTTTGCGTTCTGACGCCCGGCCACAGTGAGGAAGTCTGGCTTCATCCATCGTTTCAAAAGCTTTTGTCAAACGCGCTGCATTGGACCGCGCAGCGGCGCTCCAATTGCCAGCCGGAAAAATCCAAATGATAAAAGACTACTCTCAACATTTTCGCGCGATGGCCTCCGGTTGCCGATGGTTTGCCGCGGTTTTGCTGCTGGCGTTCTTGCCGTTGGCGCGCGGCCAAGCCGCGCCGGATTTTTTGGCGGTGACCAACCTGATTCAGAGCTGGGTGGACAAGGAATATTATTCCGGCTGCGGCTTGCTGGTGGCGAAGGATGATCAAATAATTTTTGAACGCTGCTTTGGAAACTTCACGCCGGACAGGGCGGTTTTCATCGCGTCATCAGGCAAATGGCTGGCGGCAGCGACGATCATGACTTTGGTGGACGAAGGAAAACTTTCGTTGGAGGATCATCCGTCCAAGTGGCTGCCGGAATTTAAGAATGATCCGAAAGATAAAGCTACGCTCCGGCAATTGCTGTCGCACACGTCCGGTTATCTACCTTATCAGCCGGTGGACAAACCGGTTGATCGTTATCAAACTTTGGCCGAATCCGTCTCGCACATTTTACCACTGCCTGTGGCATTTAAGGCGGGCGAGCGGTTTGATTACGGCGGCTTGGCGATGCAGGTTGCCGGGCGGATGGCGGAAGTGGCGGCGGGCAAGGATTGGGAGACATTGTTTCAAGAAAAAATTGCACGGCCATTGGCCATGACGAACACGCATTTCACACCGGTGGATTCCGGCGGTGGCCACAGCCCGATGCTCGGTGGCGGCGCACGTAGCACATTGCGTGACTACGCTAACTTTTTGAAAATGATTGCCAACGACGGAGCTTTTGATGGCAAACGGATTCTTTCAAAAAATTCCATCCGTGAAATGCAATCGGATCAGGTTCGTGGTGCGCAGGTGAAATCCGGCGGGTATGTTGAGCGTGTTCGCGGCGCAAAACACGATGGCGTTTATGGTCTGGGCGAATGGCGCGAGGAACTGGACGCGATGGGCAGGGCGGTTTTGATCAGCAGTCCGAGCTGGGCGGGGGCGTATCCGTGGATTGATAAAACGTGCGGGACTTACGGCTTCTTCATCGCGCATGTTGACGGCGCGAGTGTGGGACGCGACAAGTTTTCGAGTTTTTATTCCAGTCCGGTGCTGGCCATGCTGGCGCGCCAAGCGATTACCAACGCTGTTCTGGTTCGTTCACAAATCATCCGATAAATTTTATGCAGCGCCGAGAATTTTTGAAGACGACGATGTTGGGTTCTGCCGGCATGCTGGTTGTGCCTTCATTGTTCGCCGCCAACTCGCCCATAAAGCCATCGCATCCTGAAATTCTCGTCACTCCGGCAGACCGAGCGGCCGTTCGCAAAAAATTGAAGGAAGCGCCGTGGGCAAGGCAGGCATTCGCGGCGATGAAATCCCGCGTGGATGGTTATGTCCGGCATTGCGAAAATGATGCGCAGTTCATGTCGTCCCGTCTATTGATGAACTGGCAGACGCATTACATCACGCCGCTCGTTGAAAACAGCCGGTCGGCCGGTGGCGAGGGAACGGCGCCCGTGCCGACACCGCGCTTCGGTGGCGCGCGCGATTGGGCGACGAAATATACCGCACTCGCGAAGTTGGAAGACCTGAAACCTTACAACGACCACGACGGCAAAGTCTGGCTCTATAACAAGGAAACCAAACAGGAAGAATGGGCCGACGCCGGCCAGACTGGCCGGTTATTCGAAATCGTCAATGAACGCATCGTTCGCAGCGCGGCTGAGGCGGGCTTCATTTATTGGCTGACGGAAGACAAAGTTTACGCCAAGTATGCAGCAGAGATAGTGTGGACTTACCTGAATGGATTTTCTTTCATGCAGCTGCCAAAAATACTGGATGGCGGCCGTGGTCTGGCGCAGGTCATCGGATTTGATTCGTTCGAGGTGATTCACGAGGATATCGTAACGCCGCTTGCCCAATGTTACGATTTCATCTACGACCAGCTTTGCGAGCAAAAACGCGATGTCATTTTGATTCAGGCTCAACTCAAGCGCATGGCGGACCGTGTGATTGACGGCGGCGGAGCTACTGGTAACTGGAATTTGAACCAGGCCCGCATCATCACTTTTGCCAGTCTGGGTTTGGAGGACAATTCCGCTTATGCCGACGGTAAAGGCCGGCCGTATTATGTTGATCTTATTTTGAATTGCCGTTTGCCAGCGCAGACTGGAATCACGCATGTCATTCAAGAAGGGTTCGATCAGGAGTCCGCACTTTGGCCCGAAGCGCCCGGATACGCTTTTGGCACGGTGGCGGACGTGGTCCGCATTGCGAGCCTTGTTTCAGCTGATCCCGAAGGGAAGGCGGTGCTCGCGGCATCAATTCTTCCGCGCGCGGCGCTGGCACAATTGAATCTCATTTACCCGAGCGGTTGGTCAATCGGCCTGGGCGACACGACCAACACGCGATTGAACACCGTCGGCTTGGAACTGCTGATCGCTTCGGCTCGGGAACGAAAAGCCAACCAGTTGGAAGATCAATTGACCGTGGCGCTGCAACGTGAGATTGATTCAAAATTCTACGATCGCAGCCAGCAAACCGATTTGGTGGCGCTGACACGCTACGTTCCAGAATTGAAACGAACCCCGCCAGCGAGCGCAAAGCTCGATCGGAATTATTTCGGGAAACCGCTGAATGTTCTGATGCAGCGCAATCTAGCGGACGTCGAAAATGATTCCCTCGTCGCGGCGATGTATGGCACCGCCGGCGGACATGTTCATGCCAACGGGCTGGCGATTGAACTTTTCGGGAACGGCGTGATCCACGGGGCTGACCCCGGTCGCGGCTCAAGCTACTGGCAGGCGGATCACGCGGAATACTATTCACAACCGCCGGCACACAACACCGTCATCGTCAACGGCCGCTCCAATTATTCGATTGGCAATGGAAAAATTGCGATGAAGGTTGAAATGGTTGAACCTGATTTTGGCAAGGCTGGGGTAAGTCCCAACATCGGTTTCGCGCAATGCTCATTCAAATATAACAATCCCGTGGCCGAGCAGCAGCGCACTTTGGCGTTGATCCGCCCCGGCACGGGCAGCGGATTTTATTTTGACGTTTTTCGTTCCCGGGCTGAAACCGAAACCGGCAGTTTTCACGATTATCTTTATCACAACATCGGACAGTCGCTGGCGTTGAGCGATGCGGCGGGAAAACCCTTGGCTGTGTCCCCAAGTGAACTGCTGAACTCGCAAAACGGATGTTTGAAAGGCTACGACTATTTTAGTAATGAGAAATCAATGGATGAAGCGAAATCCTGGCGCACAACCTTCATTGCCAAAATAAAACCGGAAACGGAACACCACATGGATTTGTGGATGCTGGGTAATGCATCGCGCCGTGTATTTGCACTGGATGCGCCGGCGAATCATGCAGTCCGGGATGCTTTGCCGGTCGAGTTCAGCCAGATTTCCATGCCGACCATTTTGGCGCGGCAGCAGGGGGATGCGTGGCAGCGGCCGTTCGTGGTCATTTATGAGCCGCACCTCGGCGTTGACGGCGCAAAAATTCAGAATGTGCGAATGGCGAAATTGGCGGATGTAAACGCAACGGTTGCTGCCTGTGTGATCGCGGGCCGGGCGGGATCTGATTTCCAGATGGTTTTGATGCAGGATGACCAACCCAACCAGTTTCGGAAAATCGAGAACTATAATTTTCAGGGCAGTTTTGGCGCCGCAATTTTACGTGAAGATTTAATTTCTGAATTATATTTGGGCAATGGAAAAATGTTGGGTGATGAGCGGACATCTTTGACCGCAAAGGAAAATATGCCGGTCAACGCATCGTTGCGGCGACAGGGCGATGGCTGGATTTACTCCGGCTCTGCGGCCGTAAGTGCGGTGCTGGCTTTTTCGGTTCCAGAAAATGCTTTGCCATCGGTGGCATGGTCTTTGTGGTTGCACACGACCGGCGGCCGTCAGAAAATTCAAGCCGCGAAAATCCAACCGGAAACTTTGGCCCCGGGAAAAGCTGCGATTTGGGTGAAGTGTGAATTGCCGGCGGCGATGAATGCCCAGCTTTCTATTCAACCTTCGTAAATGACGGCACCGTAAACTGAAAAATGATTTCGTGCTACGACTATTTCATCATTGGGTTTTACCTGGTGTTCATGCTGGCCATCGGTGTGGTGTTCCGGAGGATGAGCAAGGACACATCGGATTATTTCCGCGCGGGCGGCGCGATGCCGTGGTGGCTGACCGGCGCGTCGGCGTGGATTTTCAGTTTCACCGCGTGGACGTTCACGGGTGCAGCAGGAAAAGTTTATGAGACGGGCACGCTCGTGCTGGTGGTTTTTTATGCCACCGCCGTCGCGCTGTGTGTGGTGCTGGCTTTCACCAGCCTGCGCTTCCGGCGGATGCGCGTCATCACTTGGATGGAAGCTGTGCGGTTGCGCTACGGCCCGTTTACCGAACAGTTTTACACCTGGATCAAATTACCGCTGCTGCTTTTTTTTGCGGGCGTGAGCTTGAATGCCGTCGGCGTTTTCATGTCATCCGTTTTCAAAATTGATATGAACGCGATGCTCGTCGTGCTGGGTGCGGTCGTGACCGTGGTTGCGTTCGCCGGCGGCTCGTGGGCGGTGCTGGCCAGCGATTTCGTGCAGGCGCTACTCGTGGTGACAATCACGATTTCAACCGCCATCATGGTGCTGGCACGACCGGAAATCGCTGGCGTCAGCGGGTTGATTGCAAAAGTTCCATCCTCCCAATTTCACTGGACTGAACTGGCGCGGCCCCAAGTGATCATGCTCTGGGCGCTCGCCAACTTGTGGTTCAAATTTTCCGACGAGAACAACATGGAACGCTCGACGATGTATTTGATGTCGCGCAGTGACAAGGACGTGCGGCGGATGGTTTTCATTCCGCTCATCGGCACGCTGCTCGGTCCGCTCATCTGGTTCATTCCCTCGATGGCGGCAACGATCATGCACCCGAATCTGGCGGCGGAATATCCGTTGCTAAAGCAGCCGCACGAAGCCGCGTTTGTCGCGGTGTCGCTGGATGTGATGCCCACCGGGTTGATTGGCCTGCTGCTTTGCGCGATGCTCGGCGCGACGGTCACGAGCATGGACGCCGGCCTGAACAAAAACGTCGGCATCTGCATCCGCAGCCTTTACAAGCCGCTGTTTCGCCCGGACGCAACGGAGAAGCATCTGCTCATCGCCGGAAAACTTTGCACGCTGATCTTCGGCGTCGTCATCATCGGTTTCGCGCTGCTGGTGAACAAATTTCGCAGCGTCGGTCTCTTCGATCTGGCCAACATTCTCGCGGCGAATTTGTTAATGCCGCTGGCACTGCCGTTGATTTACGGACTGTTTTACAAACGCACACCGGGTTGGTCGGCATGGAGCACGGCGCTGGTCGCGGGCGTGGCGTCGTGGTTGCTCGGCAAATATGTCCACCCAGAAATGTTTCAGCAATTCATGGGCTGGAGCGAGCCGTTATCCAAACGCGAGACGACGGATTTTGTGCTGGCGATCACGACCGGCGGCACTGTTGTCGTCGGCACGGCCTGGTATTTTTTCACGAGCCTGTTTTACAAATCGAGTCCGGCGGCAGACCGGGCGCGCACGGAAAAATTCTTCGAGAATCTGCAGACGCCGCTCGCCACACAGACCGACAGCGACGGCGCGCAAACGACGATTTACAAGCTGCTCGGCGCGCTGTGCCTCGTTTATGGCGCGTTCATTCTGCTGCTCACGCTAATTCCCAATTCGCTGCGCGGTCGGTTGTGTTTCATCTTTGTCGGCGGTGTGATTCTTGGCGTCGGAGCCATTCTTTATTCGGTTTCCAGACGCCGCAAGAAACAGGACGGAAAATAATTTATGAGTGAAATACACTTAAAAGCAGATGCCAAAGCCGGCGGTCAGCCGCTCGCGCATTTCTGGAATTTTTGCGTCGGCGCGGGCCGCGCAAACGAAGGTCTGCGTGCCGACTGGCAGGAACAGTTGAACCTCGCCGTGAAGGAATGCGGCTTCAAATACATCCGTTTCCACGGCCTGTATCACGATGACATGTTCGTGTATCGCGAAGAAAACGGGCGTGCGATCTACAATTTTCAATATGTTGACATCCTGTTCGACAAGCTGCTTGAGATCGGCATCAAGCCGTTCGTCGAATTCGGTTTTTGTCCGAAAGATTTGGCGAGCGAAACCGGCACTGTGTTTTGGTGGAAAGGCAACGGCGCGCCGCCGAAAGACTTTCACAAGTGGGGCGAACTCATCCGCCGCACGGTGCAGAACTGGATCGTGCGCTACGGCATTGAAGAAGTCCGCACCTGGTATTTTGAAGTCTGGAACGAGCCGAACTTGCATCCGTTTTTTCACGGCACCAGGAGCCGGTATTTTGAACTTTACAAAACCACGGCGCGCGTCCTGAAGGAAATTGATCCGCACCTCCGCGTCGGCGGCCCGGCCACGAGCAATTTTGTGCCTGACGCGCGTTTCGATGGCGAGACCGAAGATACCTCGCATCACAAAGTAGTAACCAGTGCGAAGGACATTAACGCGCTCGACTGGCAGCCGGTGTGGGTGAAGCAGTTCCTCGCGTTTTGCCAGCGCGAAAAATTGCCGGTGGATTTCGTCTCGTGCCATCCGTATCCGACCGATTGGGCGCTGGACGAACACACGCCGGGCGAATTCAAACGTAGCACGCGTGAAGTCGGCGCAACACCGCGCGACCTGAAACTGATTCAAAAAAGTGTTGCGGAAAGCCCGTTTCCAAAGGCGGAAATTCACTGCACGGAATGGAGTTCCAGTTCTTCACCGCGCGATTTCACACATGATTTTTTGCAGGCGGCAACGTATGTGACCAAGGCCAATCTGGAATCCATCGGCATGGTGGATTCGCTGTCGTATTGGACATTTACCGATGTGTTCGAGGAAAGTGGTTGCGGCGATACGATTTTTCACGGCGGCTTCGGCATGATCAATTTGCAAGGCATTGTGAAGCCAGTGTTTCATGTGTATCGTTTTATGAACGCGCTAGGCGACGAATTGCTCGGCAAATTCCCGGGGGGTGTCGTCACACGATGTAGCAACACAAAAGAACTTTCTGCCATTGCGTATCATTATCCGCCGGAGATGCCGCAGACGGTGCTGGCATCGTTCGACTTGCGTGACAAGGCTTATGAAACGCTTGCGCTCGGCAGGCCGGAGCATCTGAATGTTGAACTGACCGGACTGAAACCTGGCGCGAAAATTCTTGTCGAAACGCTCGACAAACAAAATGGTAATGCGATGGACGCGTGGGAATCGCTTGGTAAACCGGAAAATCCGACGCGCGAACAGACAAAGTTTTTGCGCGAAAAAGGGGTGGCCACAAAGCAAGGGCATTTTGCTGCCGACAACAAAGGCAATTTCAAATTGGAGCGCAGCATTGAACCGTGGAGTGTGGTGCTGATCCGGGAATTGTGATGAATGTGACGCCCAAAAATTCTTTCCGCCCCGGCGAACTGTGGCCGGATAACAACGGCGTCTACATCAACGCCCACGGCGGCGGCGTGCTGTTTCACGATGGTGTTTACTACTGGTTCGGCGAACACAAGATTGAAGGTGAAGCGGGGAATGACGCGCATGTCGGCGTCCACGTTTACTCTTCGAGCAATCTTTACGATTGGAAGGACGAAGGCATTGCGCTCGTCGTGAGCGACGATCCGAAAAGTCCGATTAGGCGCGGCTGCATTCTCGAACGGCCGAAAGTCATATTCAACCCGCGCACGAAGAAATTCGTGATGTGGTTTCATCTGGAACCGAAAGGTGCGGGATACACCGGTTCGTTGAGTGGCGTGGCCGTGGCGGACAACATCACCGGGCCATATCAATTTCTTGGCGCGATCCGTCCGAACGCTGGCGTGTGGCCGCTGAATGTGCCGGAGCCAGACAAATGTGAGTTGAATGCAGAGCAACTGTCAGAACTTGCAAAGATGGAACTGGGTGGCGCGCCGCGTCCGTATTTTCCGAAGCAGCTATTGTTTCGCCGCGATTTTACCGCCGGCCAGATGGCGCGTGACATGACGCTCTTTGTGGATGACGACGGCAGCGCGTATCACATTTACGCTTCGGAAGGAAATGGCACGTTGCACATCTCGAAGCTGAGTGATGATTTTTTGAGTCCCGCTGGCAAATTCATCCGCGTGCTGCCGGGACGTTTTAACGAAGCGCCGGCGATGCTGAAATTCCATGGAAGATATTTTCTGTTCACGTCCGACTGCACCGGCTGGTCGCCGAATCCGGCACGGCTGCTCGCGGCGGATTCCATTTTTGGAAACTGGGAAGAACTTGGCAATCCGTGCTTCGGCACGGGCGAGCAGATCGCGAACACTTTCAATTCACAATCTACTTTCATTTTGCCGGTGCAGAGCAAGGTGGACGCGTTCATTTTCATGGCCGACCGCTGGAATCCGCAGAACGCGATTGATGGTCGTTACGTCTGGCTGCCGATTGAGTTTCGCCACGACGTGCCGATGTTCGCGTGGCACGATGAATGGGATTTAAGTGTGTTTCGCAAATAACGACGGTGCAAAAGCGAAAGTGATGACCAAATGAAAAAACAACAACCCAAATTTCAGTGGGCCATTTTACTGATGGCACTATTGAACATCTGCCTGTCACTTCAGTTGGCAAAGGCCGACGACGGGGACGCGCGCATGAAATGGTGGCGCGAGGCGCGCTTTGGCATGTTCATTCATTTCGGCCTTTACGCCATTCCCGGACGCGGCGAGTGGGTACAGTGGAATGAGCAGATTCCCGTCGAGGAATACGCGAAGCTGGCCGATCAATTCAACCCGACCAATTTCAATCCTGATGCGTGGGCGGAAACCGCCAAGGCTGCGGGGATGAAATACACGGTGCTGACGAGCCGCCATCACGACGGCTTTTGCTTGTTTGATGATCCGACAAATAATTTCACCAGCGTGAAAACCGCCGCGCACCGGGACTTTGTCGCAGAATATGTGGCGGCGGTTCGCAAGGCGGGCTTGCATGTCGGACTTTACTACTCTCCGTTGGACTGGCGTTTCCCCGGGTTTTTCTTCCCTGATTTGCAACGTCAGAGCGCGCAGGCGATGCGCGAGCAATATCATCGTCAGATGGAGGAGTTGTTGTCCAATTACGGACAGATTGATGTGCTATGGTTCGATGGCGGCGAGACGGACTGGCTGGACTTTAGCGGAGATTGGAACGGCGCGAAATGGCAGAAGCGTCCGGCGAACCAGCATTATCACGGCGGGTTCAGTTGGCAGCACGACCAGGTCTACGCAATGCTTCGCCGACTTCAGCCGCAGGTCATCATCAATGGCCGAGCCGACATGCCGGAGGATTTTCACTCGCGCGAAGGCGATGGCGCGCTGGGCAATTTCGATGATCACCATCCGTGGGAACTTTGTACCACGCTCGCCGGCGCATGGGGATACCAGCCGAACAAATCACCAAAGCCGCTGAAGAACTGCATTCAATTGCTCGCCAAGGTGGCTGGTAGAGATGGCAACTTGCTACTCAACGTCGGCCCGCGTCCCGATGGACAGATTGATCCGTCGCAGGTTCAACGGTTGAAAGAAATCGGCGAGTGGCTTGGCAAATACGGCGAGAGCATTTACGCGACTCGTGGAGGTCCGTTCCTGCCCGGCGATTACGGCGTTTCGACACACCGTGACAAAACTATTTATGTCCATGTCTTGAAATGGCCGGGAGACAAACTTGTTTTGCCCGCGATTCCGGCAAAAATTATTCACGCTTCGGCACTGACAGGTGGCGAGGCGAGCTTCACCCAAACCAAGCAGGGCGTTGAAATCTCCGCGCCGCTCGCTGACCGCAGCGAGACGGACACGATCATTGCTTTGCAATTGGATTCATCCTCTGACGCAATGCATCCCGTCAAGTAACATGAACAACACAATCAAAAACACGCCGATGTTAAGCATCTGGTTCGGCAATTTTTTTGAACCGTTTTACAGCGACCGCGAGGCGACGCGGCGCGGCATCGCCGAAGTCGCCGACCTCGGCTTCAACAGCATCAATCTCGACTCGAAGGCGTGGGAGGATTTTTTTGCGCGCTATTGCGGCGAGCCGGCCAGCCAGTATGTCGCCATGCACGAGTTTATGATGGAAGAAATGGCGAAGCACGGTTTGGATTACACCTGCCTCGCGCTCTATCTCTGCGGCGACAATCTTTATCCGACCATCCGCGACGTGCCGCCTGTGCGCGGCGAAGAGCCTATGCGCCCAAACGGCCAGCCGATGGGCACTTACAAGTATTGGTCGCCCCGCGCACAACAAACGATGGTCGAGCACGTTCGCGGCTTGCTCAAACTTTACGGCAAAGGCATGAGACGCCGTGCCGACGGCCGGATCATCATGCAGACGATGTTCGAGCCGATTCCGAAACCAAGCTTCGACGCGGAAGGAAAACAAAAATATCTCGCGTGGTTGGAAAAAAAATATGGCGGCGACATTGAAAAATTAAATTCGCGTTACGGTCTTGCGGCAAAATGTTTTTCCGAACTCAAGCCGAATGAATATTGGCTGCGTCCGGACAAATTAAACTGGGTCGGCTGTGCGCGTCCAACGGCAGACGATTTCGCCAGGAGCACGCCGGATTTTTTTCGCTGGATTGACAACCAGACGCATCTGGCCGAAGTGCTGCAGGAGTATCTCGCCACGATGAAAGAACGCTGGCGCGAACTGGAGCCGAATCTCTTCGTCGAGCCGCTGCTGCATCAATGGGGATATTTTTTTAATCCGCCCGGTGCGATTGACTGGCAGACGGGACAGCGGGCGCTGGACGTTTATCGCTGCGCAGCACAAGTGGACAGCGTGCTGTTCATCGCCGCGCCGCTGAACGCCGAAAACCGCGCCGATGCGATGGCGTTGAGCGTCGAGGGTTCGATCATGCGCAACGCGAACTCACATCGCCCGTTCACCGCCGGGTTGTATCTCGGCCGGCATGTGAACGGCGACATTTACCGCGTTGTGCCGCCGGCAGAATCCATCGGCACGCACGTCGCGAACGGCGCGAAGGGATTACACATTTACGGTTACAGCGGACTCGATGATGGCGGCGTGATGTCTCGCATGGACGAACTGTTCAAGGATTCGTTGCGCGCTGGCAATCGCTGGGCCGCCGAAGTGATTCCGCTGCTTGACGCACCGCGCGCGAAGGAAGTCGCATTGCTTTTTCCCGCCGAGATGAGTTTATACGAACCGTTCGAAGTGGACACCGAAGGCCAGCATCGCATGGATTTGCTTGGCTGGTATGAGCAATTTGTTGACCTCCGTTTTCATGTAGACATTTTGCATCCGACGCAAATCGCAGCGGGCGCACTGACGGATTACAAACATCTCGTCGTGCCGCACAACTCGCTTTACGACCTCGGCGATAATTCGTTGCTCGAAGCAGCTGTGAGAAAATTTGTTACCGGCGGTGGCACAGTGTTCCACGGCCCGCATTGTGAACTCGCGCGGCGCGCACTGGGCATTGAGGAAGAAGCCATCGCGTTCGACTGCATCCAATGGCACGAGGAAATCATTCCGCACGGCTGGTCAACCGTTGCGTTTCGCGGCGGTAAAATGCTTGGCAATTACATTCAATCTGGCAAAACCGCCATTGCGCAAACAGAAATTGGAATGGGGAAAATCTTTTCATTCGGCTTTCAATACGGCCATTCCTATTCGCGCCGCACGATGCCGATTGTCCCGCCGCAATACGGCAAACGCGAAATGCACCCGGTCGTCTTGCTCAAGGAAACACCCGTAGCCACGCTCGCAGGGAATTCGCCGCTCGCACCGATTGCACCGATCAAAGGTGTCGAGTTCGCGCGCTTCGGAAAACATCTTGTCATTGTGAATCATCGCTCCAGTCCGGTGGACATCAGCGGCATCAAGGCGCACAAAACAATTTCGCAAGTGCCGTCCGCTTCTGGCTGGCTCGCCGCCCATTCGTCGACATGTTTGGAGTTTTGAGCAAATATATTTTGCGCCATGCAGCTTGATGCCACCGAGAAAAATTTCCGCGCAGACCAGCCGTGGTGGACGCTGCTGAATTTATACTGGCCGGAGCGCCGCTGGGTTTTAGCGGCCATGGTTTCCTATCTGTTCAAGGCGAGTCCGCTTTGGATTTTGCCGGTCGTCACGGCGAATTTGACCGACGTCATCGCGCATCACGGTGCGGACGGAATGAAATCGCTTTGGATCAACGCCGCCGTCGGCTCGGTGGCCATCGCGCAAAATATTCCTTCGGCGATGATGTATGTGGATTTCTTGAGCCGCTCCGTTCGCAATGTGGAAATCCGCCTGCGCTCCGCGTTCGTCCGTCGTTTGCAGATGTTAAGCATTGGTTATCACAACCGCACCGACACCGGCATGTTGCAGATGAAAGTGCTGCGCGACATTGAATCCATCGAGCAAATGAGCCGCCAGATCATTGACACCGGTGAGTTGGCATTGGTCAGCATCGTAGTCGCACTGGTGATGACGGCGATTCGGATGCCGGTGTTCGTGCCGGTTTTCATCCTGTTCATTCCGCTCATCTGGCTAATCCGGCATTTCATGATGGGCCGGTTGCAACGCCACAATAAGAATTTCCGCAAGGAGCTGGAAGGCATGAATTCGCTCGTGCTGGGCATGATCAACATGATTCCCGTCACCCGCGCTCACGCCGCCGAGGACGCAGAAATCGCCCGCGTGGAAAACCAGTTTGGCAACGTCCGCCGAGCCGCACGGTCGTTTGACAAAATCGCCGGGCTGTTTGGCGCGGTTGGCTGGGTGATTTTGATGCTGTTCAACCTCGGCGGCCTTGCGCTGGGCGCGTGGTTGAGTTACCAAGGCGTTGTGCCGCTGACCCCAGGTGACCTGATTTTACTTGCGTTTTATTTCAACATGATTTTGCAATCCGTCATGCAGTTCAACGCGATGCTGCCGGTTATCACGCGCGGATTCGATGGACTGCGCAGCATTGGCGAAGTTTTGGAATGCCCCGACATCGAGGAAAATCGCGGGAAAAAAACCGTCGAAAAGGTGCGCGGTGAATTTCAATTCGAAAACGTCAGTTTCAGCTACGACAAAAATGGCGGCGCTTCGCTGGCTTTGCAAAAAATAAATTTTCACGTCAAATCGGGCGAAGCCGTTGGCATTGTCGGGCCAAGCGGTTCGGGCAAGTCCACGCTCGTCAGTCTTATCACGGGATTTCATCGCCCAACTAGCGGTAGGATTCTTCTCGATGGCGCGGACATGAACGAGATTGACCTGCGCACCTTCCGTCGGCACCTCGCCATCGTGAGTCAGCAAACGATTTTGTTCAACGGTACGCTGCGCGAGAACATTGTCTATGGCACTAAGGACGTGAGCGAAGTAGAATTGAGAACGGCCATTGCCGATGCGAATGCACTGGATTTCATTTCCGAACTTCCGCAGAGATTGGAGACGGAACTTGGAACGGAGGGCGTCCAGTTGAGCGGCGGTCAGCGTCAGCGCATCGCCATCGCGCGCGCGCTGTTACGCGACCCCCGGGTGCTGATTTTAGATGAGGCGACGAGTTCACTCGACAGCGGCAGCGAAGCCTTAGTGCAACAGTCATTGGAACGATTGATGACCGGACGCACCACATTCATCATTGCCCATCGCCTGAATATTTTACGTCATGTGAACCACACCATTGTTTTGGAGCGGGGAGAGATTAAAGAATTCGGGTGAGCACTGGTTATGTCAACGTAACGTCTACAATTGATTAGAATGTTGGCCTGTAAACGTCTTATCTTCGATTAAACGCGGTAAAATGTGAGTCCTCGATGGCTAGCAAAATGGCCAACTTGTGTGAATCACCAACTTTTGACCTCCAGCAAAAGCTCCAGCAAATCAATACTGAGAAATAGTGGAACAATAGTGAGTGAATAGTGACACAATTCTGGCAAATAATTCTTGAAAGCTAAAAAACCCTTGTTATACTTGCGTTTGTTGGGTTCCTAGTGTTGATCAACGAGTTGCGTAGTAAATGGCGGGGTGAAGGGTTCAGACCGATTCCGATCTCCGTCTCCAGCTCTAACTGCTGGTGCAGCAATGAATTAGGAGGCGCGGAATGCCAATGGCTAACGGTTTGGCTAACAGTTTTGAGATTGGCTCAGAATTGTTTCACTATTCTGTCAGTATTGTTTCAGAATAGCCTAACCGCCGGAACCGGACCGAAAGTAGGATGGATGACGCATGAACATGAAATTGCGTTACCGCCTATTCCTCCGTCGCAAAAGCGTTTTCTACGCTTTTGATAACACCAACAAAACCTTCACCAGCCTTAAGACCAAGGATAAAGCCGAGGCCGCACGGCTGCTCATGGCCTTGAATGAGGCGGGGCCAATAGCCCGCCATGAATTTGAGCCTCGCCAAAGTCTATCTGCGCCACAACGACCCGCTGGTGGCCAGCCGCACCTGGCAGATGGTCATTGACGAAATCATCCGCACCAAGACCGGTGAGAATCAGATTCGCTGGCAGGTCATGGCCAAGTCAAAATGGTTCGATCCGCTCCGCCATCGCCTGCTCATCGAAACCCAAGCCGAACATCTGCTCCACGTCTTGCAGTGCGGCAAAGTCGCCATCAACGTCTATCTGCGCCGGATGCACAATTTTGCCATTGATATGAACTGGCTGCCAGCCTCCGTGCTGCCCAAACGCCAATGGCCCCCGGTCAAGTTCAAGGACAAACGCGCCATCACGGTCGAGGAGCACCAGAAAATCATCGCGGCGGAACGAAACCCGGAACGAAAAGTGTTTTACCAACTGTGCTGGCATCTGGGCGCGAGCCAGGGCGACATCGCCAATTTGAAAGGCGAGGACGTGGACTGGCAGAACGGCACGATCAGTTTCGTGCGCAGGAAAACCGGCGTGCCGGTGCTCGTCCATCTGGGCAGCGAGGCGCTGAATGTGTTCAAAGACCTGCCCGCCGAGGGCGTGTTGTTTTCGTATCTGTCACGGGTGCGGCAAACGACCGGGCGACTGAATTTAGATCACGCTGCCGGCAGCTTGGCATTAACGGTGTGTCGTTGCACAGCTACCGCTACTCGTGGGCGGACCGGGCGAAAGTTGCCGGTTATCCAGAGCGGTTCGCGCAGGAGGCACTCGGTCACAAAAGCAAGGCGGTGCATCGTGCTTATGCGAAACGGGCTCTGATGAAAATTCCGTCGCTGGAGGATTGGTAAAGATCCCAGTTGTTAGAGCGATTGCTTTTGCAGTGAACGCGGTTAATTTGTTGGCGCCATGGCCGCCGACAATATTGTGACGATTCGCAACCTGTCGAAAATTTACGCGCAGGGCGAAATCCAGGTCACCGCGCTCAACAATATCTCGCTCGACATCGCGGTGGCGGAATTTCTCGCGCTCATGGGGCCGTCCGGCTCCGGCAAATCCACGCTGCTCCACATCATCGCCGGCATTGACCGGCCGACCAGCGGCGGGTGCCGCGTGCAAAACGTGGACGTGACGAAGCTGAACGAGTCCGAACTCGCCGACTGGCGCAACCAGAACGTCGGCTTCATTTTTCAAACCTTCAACCTGATTCCTGTTTTGACGGCGGCGGAAAATGTCGAACTGCCGCTGCTGCTCACGCAGTTGAGCCGCGCACAACGGCACAAACAAGTCGAGACCGCACTCGAACTTGTCGGTCTGGCCGACCGCGCGAAACATCTGCCGCGCCAGCTTTCCGGCGGCCAGGAACAGCGCGTCGCCATCGCCCGTGCACTCGTGACCGACCCTCAACTCATCGTCGCCGATGAGCCGACGGGAAATCTCGACTCGCACAGTGCGCAGGAAGTTTTGGGCGTGCTGCAAGCGTTGCGACGCGACGCTGGCAAGACCGTAATCCTGGTCACACACGATCCCAAGGCGGCGGCGTTCGGCACGCGCACAATTCATCTCGAAAAAGGCGAATTGTTGAATGACAACAGCGTATGACCGCTGCCGGCTTCATTGTCAAAAACGCCCTGCGCAACAAGCGTCGCGCACTGCTTTCCGTTTCCAGCGTCGCCGCCAGTTTGTTTTTGCTCGTCACGTTGCAGGTGGCATTGCGCGAACTGACCCTGCCACAGGAAGGCGCGGGCGCGGCGTTGCGCGTGGCGGCGCGGAGCAAAATCTCCATCGCCAATTTCCTGCCCGCGCGGCAGCGGCCCATCATTGAAAACATCCCCGGCGTCGAAGCGGTGACGCCGTTCACCTGGTTCGGCGGCGAATATAAAAACGAAGGCGCGATGAGCTTCGCGCAGTTCGCAATCGAACCGAAGGCCATGCGGAAGGTTTTCGTCGAGGCCAGAATGCACGCCGACGCGTGGGACGCGCTGGAAAAGGAAAAGAAAGGCTGCATTCTCGGCAAAATCACGGCGGACAAATATCATCTCCAGGTTGGCGACCGGTTCACGCTGGTCAGCACGATTTTTCCCGGCGAGCTGGAGTTCAAGGTGGTCGGCATTTATTCCGGCACGCCCGACGACCGGAACATGTTTTTCCGGCACGATTATCTGGATGATTCCATCGGCTATCCCGGCCTGGTCGGCATGTGGTGGCTCAAGGTGAAATCCGCCGCCGACATGCCGCGCGTGATTGACACGATCAACAAGGACTTCGCCAACACCTCGGCGGAAGTCCGCGCGGAAAGCGAGCGCGCCTTCCAGCTCGGCTTCATCTCGATGTGGGGCAACATCAAGGTGCTCATCGCGTCCATCAGCACGGTCGTCGTGTTCACGCTCGTGCTGGTGTCCGCCAGCACGATGAGCATGGCCATCCGCGAACGCTTCCGCGAACTGGCGATTCTCAAGGCGCTCGGCTTCCGGCGGCGCGAACTGTTCGCCTTCATCCTCGCGGAAAGTTTCGGGCTGGCGGCGGCGGGCGCGCTGCTCGGCATCGGAGGCGCGTATTGCCTCTACACCTACGGCGACATTTCCAAAATGACGCACGGCATTTTCGTTTCGTTCGAGGTCACGCCGCGCATCATCGGCGCCGGCGCGCTGGTGGCCGCCGGCTTGGGAATCATCGCGGCCATCGCGCCGTCCATTGCCGTTGCAAAAATGAGCGTGGTGAACGGCTTGAAAACTTTGGATTAAAATGGCCCTCCCGCTGACCTATAATTTTAGAAACGTTTTTGTCCGCTGGCGCGCGACGGTGGCGACAGTTTTAGGCGTGGCGCTCGTTGTGGCGGTGTATGTGCTCGTGCAGGCGCTTGCCGTCGGCCTCGAAAAATCCGCCAGCAACACCGGCGACCCGCGCAACGTCATGATCGTCCGCAAAGGTTCCACCGCTGAATCCAGCAGCCAGGTGTCGCGCGTGCAGTTCCAGACCATCGAGTTCCTGCCGCAAATCGCCCGCGACGAAAAAGGCCGTCCACTCGTTTCCGCCGACGTCGTCGTGCTGATCAGCCTGCCGCGCCGCGACAGCAACGGTGAGGCGAACGTCACCATGCGCGGCATCACGCCCATCGGCATGAAACTGCGGCCGCAGGTGAAGCTCGTGGCTGGAAGCTGGTTCACGCCGGGCAAACGCCAAGTCGTCGTCAGCGCGAAAATGGCGGAGCGCTTCGCCAATTTTCAGCCCGGCGATAAATTCAAGACCGGCGGACACGAACTCACCGTCGCTGGCCAGTTCGACGGCGGCAACAGCGCGTTTGATTCCGAGGTCTGGATGGACGCCGACGAGGCGCGCGCGCTGTTTGACCGCGAGAATTATTCCAGCGTGCTCGCCCGCGTGACCAGCCCGGCGGCGGCGCGGGATTTGATGCAGCGGATTGACTCGGACCGGCGCCTGCCATTGCACGGCGATCTCGAGGTGAAGTATTACAGCGAACAGACCGCGACCGCGATGCCGATCAAAATCCTCGGCAACTTTCTGGCGACGGCCATGTCCATCGGCGCGATTTTTGCCGCGATGAACACGATGTATGCCAGCGTCGGCTCGCGCACGCGTGAGATCGGCACGTTGCGCGTGCTCGGCTTCCGGCGGCGGACGATTCTCGCCAGCTTCATCATTGAGGGCGCCATCCTCGCCGCCATCGGCGGCGTGCTCGGCTGCCTGCTGTCACTGCCGCTGGACGGCTACTCGACCGGCACCATGAACTTCAACACCTTCAGCGAAGTCGTGTTTCAATTCCGCATCACGCCCTGGCTGGCGACGAAGGGGATAATTTTTGCAATCGTCGTCGGCGTCGTGGGCAGCCTGTTGCCGGCCATCCGTGCGGCGCGGCTGCCGGTCATCGTGGCGCTGAAGGCGGTTTGATTATTCCCGGAAAGTCGCTTGCAACTGCGATTTGAATGCCGCCACGATTTTCTCGTGCGTTGCGTTGACTTCAGCGTCCGTGAGCGTCTTGTCCGCCGCGCGATAAGTGAACGCGTAAGCCAGGCTCTTCTGCCCGGCGGGAACATGCTTGCCGCGAAAAACGTCGAATAGCTCGACGGTTTCCAAATTGGCAACCTTCGATTGTTTGACCGCCTGCAACACCGCGTCATGCGTGACGGTTTCGGGAACCATCATCGCCACGTCGCGGCGGATGGATGGAAATTGCGGCGGCAGCTTGAACGATTTTGTCGGATTTTGCCGCGCCAGCAATTGATCCAGATTCAACTCGGCGAGAAAAACCGCGTCGCGCAAGTCATATTTCTTCGCCAGCGGCGGCAACAACTGGCCGAGTTCGCCCAGTGGCAATTTTCCACCCAGCGTCACAGCCGCCGATTCCAAAAACATCGCAGTGCTTTCGGCGCGCCTCGCGAACATCACGCCTCGAACGCCAAAATGTTCAAGAAATCCCTCAACCACGCCTTTCAAATCAAAAGCGTCAAATTTTGCGTCGCGGTCTTCACCGCTCCAAAAATTCGGTGAACGCGGGCCGGTGATGGCGATGGCCGCGCGGCGTTCTTCCTTCGTCGCGCCGTTCTGCCCCGTGAACACACGCCCGATTTCAAACAGCGCCACGTCGTAATTCTTGCGGCTGACGTTGTGACGCAGCGAATGAATCAGGCCGGGCAACAAACTAGGACGCAAAACATCCATGTCACCGCTCAACGGATTTGCCAGCGCAACAATTTCTTCCGGCTTCTGGCTTCTGGCTTCTGATTTCGCAATCAGCGTCTGCCCCTGCGCTTCGTCCAAGCCGAGGCCAGCCAAAATTTTGCGGGCTTCAGCAATTTGGTCATAAACGGAATCAAATTCGTTTGCGCCAATCGCGCCGCGCGGCGGTGTCGCCGGAACCTTTTCCACGCCGTAAAGCCGTTCGATTTCCTCGATCAAATCCACTTCACGTTTCAAATCCACGCGCCACGTCGGAATTTCAAAAGTGCAAATGCCGGGAGTCTGTTCGGCCACTTTGAGACCGAGTTTGGTCAGAAACGAAACTTGTTCCTGATGCGAAATGCCGACGCCGAGCAGATCTTTCGTCTTCGCAAAATGCAAGGTGATTTGCTTTGGTTGTGCGGGCTTGGGATAAACCTCCACGACGCCTTCGGCCAACTGGCCACCGGCGGTTTCTAAAATCAATTGCGCCGAGCGCCGGCTGGCCCAATCGCAGACGCCGACATCTGCGCCGCGCTCGAAGCGATAGCTGGACTCGCTGCGCAGTCCGAGCAGCTTGCTCGTGCGCCGGATATTCGTTGGCGAAAAATACGCGCTCTCAATCAAAACGTCGCGCGTCGAATCGTTGATTTCCGTGTTTTGTCCGCCCATGATGCCCGCCAGTGCAATTCCTTTTTGTTCATCGGCAATCAACAGCATTTCGTTCGTGAGCGTGCGTTCCTGATTATCGAGCGTCTTGAATTTTTCTCCAATGGTCGCGCGACGCACGACGATGGTCGGGTTGCCGTCCCCGCCCTTGGCAATGAGATGATAATCGAACGCGTGCAGCGGCTGGCCGATTTCGAGCATGACATAATTCGTCACGTCCACGACGTTGCTGATGCTACGGATGCCGACTTTTTCCAAAGTGCTGCGCAGCCAGTCAGGACTCGGCCCAACCTTCACGCCTTTGATGACGCGCGCCGTGTAACGCGGACAAAGCTCCGCGTCTTCGATGCGAACTCCGACGAGGCTTTCAACTTTTCCGCCTGCGGATTGAATTTTGATTTCCGGAATCTTCAGCGGATTCCCCGTCACCGCCGCGATTTCGCGCGCGATGCCGATGAGGCTGTTCAGGTCCGGCCGGTTCGGCGTGACTTCCAAATCATAAACCACGTCGCTGCCGCTGCGGCCGAGATATTCGCCGAACGGCTGGCCAACTTTCGCGTCCTCGCGCAAAATCAAAAGTCCGTCTTCTTTTTTTAAGCCGGTGCTTTCAGGATCAATTCCCAATTCCTCATGCGAGCAAAGCATCCCATGCGATTCCACGCCGCGAATTTTTCCGACCTTGATGGTGAACGGTTCTTTCTCGCCGGCCTTGGGCGGCAACGACGCGCCGGGCAGGATGAGCGGCACTTTGTCGCCGGCCTTGAAATTCTCCGCGCCGCAGACGATTTGGCGTTCGCCCGTGCCGTCGTTGACGCGGCAGAGCGAGAGCTTGTCGGCGTTGGGATGCTTGTCGCGCGTGACGACCTGCGCCACGACGATGCCGTCGAATGCGCCGGAGATTTGCTGCACGCCCTCGACTTCGAGGCCGAGCATGGTGAGCCGCTCGGTCAATTCCCCGGGCGACCAGTTGAAATCAACGTATTGTTTGAGCCAGTTAAGGGTGACTTTCATGAAAATCTAAAAAAGTAATTACAAGTAATCGGCAATAAATCTCTGAACGCCTTTAATCATGTCTGCAATATCCTGTTCACTGAATGTATTCCAAGTTCCATGTGCAGCATCATTTCTCCAATGTGCCCAAGCAGTCACTTGCTTTTGGACACCAACATTGTAAATGCCAGCTTTTGCCAAATCAGCATTCATCTTATCGAGCTTTGCGTGAGGAATAGAATTATTGTCGCAAAGTTTTTTCAAAGTGGTCTCTAAAGCCACTCCAGTAATAACGCACGCTGGACCGATATATTTTGCAGCGAGTAATTCCTGTGCCTGCTCCAGGACATCATCGATAATTTCAGCCGAAATAAGTGAGTTGAGTTGGAAAAGGTAGCCGCCTTCATAATCTGCTTTGGCAGCTTTGAAAACTCCGGCGCACCTGTTAAAAGGCTCATCGTCTTCAATAAATTCTGAATAGTGTTTCGAAAAATTTTTGAAATGAACTGAATTTTCATTAAACACGCGCTGCAACAAATTGAGAGCGCCTGTTGCCCACTCCTCAAATGGTTTTGAATCTGCAAGATAATAGCCGCCCATATCACTACGACGTTTTGTTCCTTCAACTCGACCGATTTGAGCTTCTAGTTCTGAAAAGCGTTTCAATATCACCGGATTCGTTTTCATATTTGACGGAATTTTTTATTAAAACTGTTTCAAGAACCGCACGTCGTTTTCGTAGAAGAGGCGGATGTCGTTGATGCCGTAGCGGAGCATGGCGATGCGTTCGATGCCGAAGCCGAACGCCCAGCCGGTCCAGACTTCGGG
>Ga0182018_10000242_pt1 | contig 71944 bp, 65 predicted proteins | sample 812P2MmetaG_FD_120490 | JGI IMG/M metagenome (GOLD analysis project Ga0182018, IMG submission 120490) | Permafrost microbial communities from Stordalen Mire, Sweden - 812P2M metaG | ecosystem: Environmental > Terrestrial > Soil > Wetlands > Permafrost | place: Sweden: Stordalen | collected... | reverse complement strand
TGCTTGTCACTCGCGCGATGTACCCGTCCAACCGCGCCATCTCTGGCGCACCCGCCTCGTAGGTCATGCCCCCCACTTCGCCGGTTCACGCGAACTGGGCCAACTTCGTCGCAGTAGTGTTAATCGCAGCGTCCCCGCCCCGAAGAACGACGGAAGAAAAAGGATGCCGGCGCATATGAGCATCGGAATGCGGTGCTTGGCCAAGGTGACGAGGATTTTCGGCTTGTGCCTCTGCAGGTAAGACAAATTCACGCCAAAAAACAGCGCGTCCATTGGGATGCGTCGGTCGAGGTACGTCGAGGACGCGAAAACGAATCGTTGGATCAAAAAGAACGCACTAAGGAAAACAGCCGCCCACGGCACAAACGCCAGGGCCGTCGTGCCTCGCTTGCGCGTTAGCAGCCACAAAAAAAGTGGCAAGAGTAGATAGAAATGCTCTTCGACGGCCAAGCTCCACAGCTGCGTGCGAGGGCACTCGACGAAGTTTTGAATGTGAACGAAGGCAACCCAGGTCTTCGACCACGCGGCCCCCACGCTGCCGCCGGGCTGCATGGCCGTGCGGATGAGGACCACGATCAGCAGAATGTAGTACGGCGGCCAAATGCGCATGGCGCGCCGAATGAGAAAGCGGCGAACGTCGAGTTGACCGTGCCGCTCGAGCTCGGCGAACAGCAACCCGCCGATGAGGAACCCGCTCAGGACGAAAAAAAGATCGACCCCAGTCCAGCCGAAGCGATGAAAAAAAATGTCCAGTGGCCGGAGCTTGCCGGACCAACCTGCCGCCACGCTCGGACTGTGCGCCCCGAGCACCAGCAATATAGCCACGCCCCGGAGGACGTCGAGCTGAAGTACTCGCGACCAACTCGAGGTGGAAGGCGGGCTCTTGTCCACTAAACGTGGAATGGGTGCCACACCTTGTGCATGAGGGGTCACCTTAATCGTATGCTCGGATTAGCCGTAGGCGCGAACATCCAGGCGGCGCTTCTGGAACAACAAGGTGACACCGTAAAAGGGGTTCCCGAAGTAACCAGTTTCAGTGAATCGAACGTGAACCCGATGGCACCCTGACTCCTGAAGACTCCTGAGAATCTGGGTCAGGTCATAACGGTTCATCTGCATCATCGGCTCGGTCATCGGTCGGCCCTTGAGCCAGTTGCGAACCCCGAATAGGAGAGGCACCCCTCGGTACGCGTCGGCGAGGAATCGGCGCGCGAGCGAGGTCCTGCTGGACCACGCGTAGGTGAAGTGAAGCACTCCGATTCCGTCCTCTTTCAAGAGATCGATCAGCCGCTGAAAGATTGCCTCGCCCCGCTTACAGGGAATGTGCTGAAACACAATAAATGAATGGACGAAATCCAGGGACCCAGCGGCGCCTGATAGACCTTCATCGCTCTTCGCGAAAGTCGCGTTCGCGATTCCATGTTCCCGACAATTCTTGGCGGCCTCAGCCAACATCGATTCCGAAACGTCGACTCCAACGATCGACTGGCAAACCCTGGCAAGCGGAATGGTCAGCCGGCCTACTCCGCAACCGAAATCGAGGCCCTTGGTCGGTTGGAGGTCTATGTCGAGATCGCGACGTATCGTGCTGAGAATGTAGGCGACATAGCGCTCGCCAGAATCGAAAAAGCGCCCCCTCGCTTCCTCGGTCAGGTTGTCGCTTCGGAAGGGGTCATGCGTGAGCACGCCGTAGTACGGGTCCGTTCTCCCGAAGTACTCCCAAGCCTTGTCGCTGTCCCTAGTCAATGACACGCGCCCGGTTAGCATGTTCAATACCTAAGCGCACCATGTAGCACACCATGAGACCGCGATCCAGGCCTTCATTGACAGGCGCCCGTACTGGGTCGGCACCGCGGGCGGTGAGCGACGCCGCTGGTGTCGATCTCGGTCTGTCTCGAGCGATCCGGGCATGTACGCTACGCGGTGCCTGGTCTCGACGCGGCACCCAAGTGAAGCGCTCGACGGCCTTCTGATTTGCGTTAGGGAGCCTTGGGGCGCTAAAAGGCGAGCGTGCTCCGGTGTGTTCGGCCAATGCAACGCGCGCGTGCAGTAGTGGCCTGTGTCGTTCTCTGCTGGACAGCCGCCTGCGCAGGATCGGGGCAGTACATCTGGTTCCCACAACTGCCGCCCGAAACGACCCTCGCGAACAGCGAGTACGTCATCGGCGTGGGCGACATCGTTAGCATCCGCGTTCTGGGCCGCGAAGAGATGACCCTTCGCGAGCGCGTCCGCGCCGATGGACGAGTTTCACTCCTGCTCATCGGCGACGTCGAGGCCAAGGGCAAGCGCCCCAGCGCGCTCAAGGCGGAACTTGAGGGGCGTCTCAAGGACTACATCGTGTCGCCCAGCGTCGTTGTCAACATCGACGAGACCGAGCCTACGACGGTTCTTCTCCTCGGTGAGGTCGCAAAGCCTGGGACATACGCGCTCGAGCAGGATCCGAGACTCTCGCACGCCCTTTCGCTTGGCGGCGGTTTGACCGATTATGCGTCAAGGAGCGGGATCTTCGTCGTGCGAAGTGAACCGAAACCGATGCGTATCCGTTTCACGTTCGATTCTGTCCGTAGAAACATCGGGGGCGCCGGCGACTTTCAGCTCCACCGCGGCGACCTTGTGGAGGTCGAGTAACGGATCAAGCACCATGATCGCGACGACCGTCCTGGCCGCCCAGTACGCAGGCACACTCGACCTGTTCGACACCACGAAGGTTGACGCGCGCACCTCCTCGCCTCCACCTATCATCGAGGCTCCCAGGCTGGAGAAAGTCGTCCTAGCCATGGATGTGTCCACGGCACCCACGGCGCGAATCCGGCTCTCTGACCGTCACCTGGAATACACGCTGACTTACGCGCCGACCGTGACCGCGGCGGACGTCGAACTCGGCTTGGACGCCTTAGTACTGCACACGGGACTGGGCACGGTGGCGTGGCACGACCGAATGGTCCGGGTGACGCTCTCCGAGGCAGCGGCGTACGGGCAGCTCAACTCCGCCTTTCTTTACCAGCAGCCTACCGTGCCCGGCCAGCCTACCGTCGTCCAGTCGGCGCCTGCACCGACGACCATTGACTTTGGCTCGTCGAGCACGGACGCAAGCGTTTCGGTGCGCCCCAGCCGAAGGATGACTCTGTTGGTCTCCGGCGGCTACACGTTGAGTGGGGGGACGACTGCCTATGCACAGACCGTCCTTCCTCAGCAGCAGGGACCCAGGGGCAGCGTCTCTGTCACCTACACACTTTCGCGACGCGATAGCGTCACGACGCTCGCGAGCGTGCAGGGTGCCACTACCTCGGGCGAGTGCGCTCCGTTGACCACCGGCCAGGCGCCTCCCCCTCCGCCGCGTCCAAAGCAGTTCTCCGACGTCCTCAACACTGGGCTCGATGAAGCGACGCAATTCCCGCTTTGTGTGACGCAAGCGGGCCTTGCCCAGGTGCTGGAGACGCTTCGTCGGCGCCTCTCGCGCACGCTAACCCTATCACTTGGTGCAGGCGCGTCAGCGGCCCTGATAAATGCACCCGCCGTCGGGGAAGAGGTGGTGATCCAACCCGTTGCCACCGTAGCGCTCATCGACGGCCTGGAGCGCAACGACAGGAGCACTCTTACCTTATCGGCTAACCTCACTCCGTTCGTCGACATTCGAACGGGGCTCGTGGACGATCGGGCCGGCGCCACGGCGACGCTGGTCGATCAGATAACACCCACGCTGACGTTCCGGCTGATGGCAAACGCACTGCAGTCGGTTCCATTTCCCGCGATCTACCCCTATCCCCTCACTCTGCTTACAGGGCTGGTTGAAGCGCGCGTCCGTACGGAGCGACAGCTGGACGTCGCCCTCGGGGTGCAGACACTCTGGCAGAACCAAACCGGCTATGGCACCCTTGCTTCCACGATCGGGTACGTCAGCGTGACAGCTCGTGCGCCGTCGTTGCACTTCTAGATCAGTCGCTGCCCCGCCATGGAACGCGATCCTCACGCTGGAACCGAACGGGAGGTCGCCGACGACGGCGAGTCCGACGGGCTTGATTTCGAGCACCTCCGCGAGCTGACAGGGTTCATCCTGCGGTCCACGAGGCGGCGGACCAAGCTCGCATCGCTGACGTTCGTCACCGTCGCGGCAATCGGGATCACGATCGCCACGACCATGCCACAAACGTACAGTGCGCAAGTCAAGCTACTCGCGCAGCGAAGCTCGACCATTCGAATGCTCAGCAGTCAGAATCAGCAGATGGACTCTGTGGACAACCCGACCAAGAACGTCGCGACCTTGATTACACGTCGCGAGAATATCGTGGCGCTCGTGAAAGAGGCGAACCTGGCCGAGCGATTTTACGCGACGCGGCCGTCTGCATTGAGGCTGAAGGATCGAATGATGGCCCGGCTTTTCGGCCCCCTCTCGGAGGACGACAAGACAAAGGCGATGGTCTTCACCCTCGACAAGAGCCTGGACGTGGTCACCGACGACGCGACGGTCACGATCACCGTCGAATGGCAAGACCCGCGGATCGCCTACGAGTTGGTCACGCTCGTCCAGAAGAACTTCCTCGAGGCGAGATACGATAGCGACGTCGCGGTGATTAACGACAGCATTACGGTCCTCGAAGAGCACGCCAAGAGTGCGCTCGGTCACGTGGACGGCGAGCTCTCGGACTATCAGAAGGTCGTGGCCGAGCGCCTCCTAAAACCAGCCGTCCTTGCCTCCACGCCGGGCCGATTGACTATGGGTGCGACGCCACGCGCCACGGCAAGCGCGGCTCCAGCTGCGCTACCTCCGGATCCGGAACTCACGAAGGCGCTCGAAGAGAAGAGAGCCCAGATCCGAGCTCTCGAAGATGCCCGACGGCGCACGCTGGAGACGCTGCGAGAGCAGCTCGTTCAGGCGCAACTCACTCTCACCCCGATGCATCCCACCGTGATCGCGCTGCAGCAGAAGGTAGAGGTCACCAGCCAGCCATCGCCAGAGCTCACGCAGCTGCGAAACGACGAGCGCGCGTTGATGGAACAAATCGCACCGCCGAAGGCGCCGACGCCATCGAGTGCGTCCGCGGGATTAGGCTCGTCGATCCTTCCCCCGGCGGCCCGAACGGGCCCGGTACCGCCGGTGGATGCCCCACCTCCCCTGCCTCGCTCCCCTCAAGATCGAGACGGGCACTTGCAGCTGGCCGACTCGGAGCTCACGTCGGCTATCCGCGCGTATGAGGACGCGATGGCCCGCATCGACGCGGCGAAAGTCGAGCTCGACATCACCCGTACCGCCTACAAGCACAAGTACACGGTCGTTACACCTGCCGAGCTGCCAAAAAAGCCGAAGAAAGCAACGGCCCAGATAGTCGGCATCGGCTCCGTCTTTGGTGCCGCCCTTCTGGCCATCCTGCTGGCAGCTGCCCTTGACATCGTCGGCGGCCTCATTTTCGAACCCTGGCAGGTTCGCCGACGGCTGAAGCTTGATGTGCTCGGTGAGTTCGACAACCCCTCCTAGGCATCGCCGGGGCTCGACGCACAATCGGAGAGCCGTGTATGACTTGGTGTGACGTGGCCGCCGTTACAGTAAAAGGGACGACCCCGTGACGAGACTCGCGTGAAGTCTGATCCCGCCCCCTCGACCACGCTGGTGGCGCAACAGCCTCCCGACCTGCGAAATGTTTGGGACGATGTTCGCCTGCAGAAGCTGTGGCTGCAGGTCGAGCGCCGAGAGTGGAGGTCGCTCGCGGTGCTCAGCGCAAGTAAATCGGTGGAGACCATCCAGCTCGGCGAGCTCCTCGCCCAGCTGGCCTGGCGCTACCGAGGGCAGCCTTCGAGCGTTTGCGACTTGCGCGATCTCAGCATGCGCCTCATCGACTACGAGGTTCGGGAGATGCGCGCTCAGATGGAGGCAGGCACCCGGCTCGTCGTCGTGCTGCGATCGATCTTCGAAAACCCCACATCAACGCCCATCGCCAAGCAAGCGGACGCGGTCTTGTTATGTATTGCTCTCGGCGAGACGAACTTCAAGCAGGCCGAGGAGACGATCGCGGCGGTCGGCCGGGACCGTGTTCTGGGGTCGATCCTGCTTCGTCCTCGATCCTCGAAAAATCCTTGGCCCAACGGTCGATGACCGTGGCGCGTGGATCGTGCTCGCGTCCGTTGCGCATCGTGGGCAAGCCCTGGATGTTGGCTTCGGCGTTCTCTCTGGCGGTGGCCGGCTGCCCCGGCCCGACCACGAAAGGGCCCGACGCGGCGCAAGCGCCGACGATGGAGCCAGTCGATATCGCCGAGTCCGTCTACGATGGTGCCCTGAGGGAGGGATGGCAAGAGTCGGGCTCGGCGACGCGAGATCCGAGCACTGGAGGGCCCGCCAGGGTCCGCTTCGACGCGTCGGGCGAGTGGCTCCTGACTCACCCGGGCCTCGGCGGCCACTACGGCGGCATTCTCTTCCGCGTGAAGGAGCCAGCCGGCGAGGGAGAATTTCTCGAGGTTCGCGTCGGTTCGAGCGATGGACACGCCTTTCCCAGCGTAAAGCTCAAGCCCGATCACCACACCGCCATCGGCGACGGTTGGTCGCAGGTCTTGATCCCGATGACGGAGTTGGACCCGGATGGGGCGCCGTTCGATCGCTTGATCTTCCGGCCATTCAGGCCGTTCGGCAGCGAGTGGGTTCTCTTCGATAAGATCGCCCTCGCCAAGGGACCGCTCTTGCCGCAGACGTCCGTCTATTCGATGGCCAACGCGAAGCGGACGCGTACTCGGATTGCCTGCGATGCCAAAACAAGCAAGATTAGCCCGCTCATCTACGGCATTGCCTTCGGCGACGACAGCTGGCCGAGGCTGGCGGCCACCGCTCGCCGGTGGGGAGGAAACCGGTCGACTCGGTACAACTGGGAGACGCACTTCGACAACAGCGCCCAAGACTGGTTCTTCGAGAATCATGCCGCGCCGGCGTACACGGAGTTTTTGGCCAGCAGCGCCGCACACCAGGCGCTCAACGCGCTCACTGTCCCCATGCTCGGTTGGGTGGCAAAGGACGGATCGTCTTACTCGTTCCCGGTCTCCATCTACGGATCCCAGAGCAAGACCGATCCGTCGCGCCTGGACGCGGGGAATGGGCAAACGGCGGCGGGCGCGAACATTCTTCCGGGCCCTCCCTCCCGAACAAGCGCCGAGGCGTCACCGGAATGGGCAAGGCGCTGGGTCTCTACGATCCGTGCGAGCGACGCGAAAACGGGCGGGCGTAGCGTGTCCGAGTACATCCTCGACAACGAGCCCATGCTCTGGAGTACGACTCACCGAGACGTGCACCCGGATCCTCTCGGGTACGACGAGTTGCTCGATCGAACCATTCAGTACGGAACCGCGATTCGCGAAGCCGACCCCGACGCGGTCATCGCGGGTCCCGCAGAGTGGGGCTGGTCGAACTATCTCTTTTCGGCCAAAGATCTCGCGGGCTCCTTTGGCCTCCACTCCGATCGTCGGGCCCACGGCGACGTGCCGCTCGTCGAATGGTACCTGCGCAAACTGCGGGAGCACGAACAGAAGTCCGGGAAGCGTGTGCTCGACGTCCTCGATCTGCATTACTACCCGCAAGAGTCGAACGTATACGGAGGCGGGGCGGGCGGAACAGACCGGGAGACGCAGCTGCTGCGGCTCCGTTCCACGCGGAGTCTTTGGGACGAAACGTACGTAGACGAATCGTGGATCAAGGATACGGTTCGTCTCTTGCCTCGGATGAGAGAATGGATCGACGCCAACTACCCGGGGCGAGGCATCTCGATCGGCGAGTGGAACTTCGGCGGCGAGAAGGACATCACGGGCGCTCTCGCAACCGCCGAGGCGCTCGGACGCTTTGCGCAGTTCGGCGTCGCATCCGCGTTCTACTGGACGGCCCCTCCTCCGGGATCACCGTCGACCTTCGCATTCCTCGCGTACCGCAACTTCGACGGAAAGGGCGGGCACTTTCTCGACTGGTACGTGCCGACGACTTCCAGCAGCGGCGTGTCCTTTTTCGTCTCGCGTGACGCCGGCGGAAAGCACCTCGTCGCGATCGCGATCAATATGTCGCCCGATACGCCGCTTCTCGCTGAGTTCGATACGAGCGCATGCGGTGCGCTCGCGACGCACCAGGCCTATACCTACTCGCGCGATGCCAAAGGCTTCACCGCCGAGCCAGCGCGACCTGGAGACGGCGTGGAACAGCTTCTCTCGCCTTGGTCGATCACGGTGATCGACCTGCGACTTCGAGATTGACGCCCCCAGTCAAAGAACTGAGCAGACCCCGGAGCTGATCGACACTTCTAACTCCGAGGAGTGAAACGGACACGCCCTCGACGCCGGCCACGTAGTCGAGAGCGAGACGAGCGAGTGAAATGCGCCTTTCACCAGCACGCTGCCGGAATCGGGCGAGCTGTTCCTCTCTCAGCCTCTGTTCATCCGCAGACCGACAGTACGCTGCGAGGTCAACCTCTTCTGCCCTCTTTGCCAGTAGTCCGTTGGCGAGGACTTCGCGCGCGATCCCGGCGACCCCCTTCCCTCGAGCCTCGGGCACGAGTGCATCGGCAGCCCCCTGCTCCAAGAGATTCAGGTTGAACTGGAGCGAAGACACCCCCGGGAAGCGCAAGGCTGCCAGCCCGGCCTCCACGGTGTCGCACGAAACGCCGTAGTAGCGAATCTTCCCGGCCCGCTTGAGCGCATCGAGCGCGGATACCCACTCGCCACGTTCGACGACATCGGCCGGCGGACTGTGCAACTGGAAGAGATCGAGATGATCGGTACGAAGACGGCGAAGGCTCCCCTCGACGGCCCTGCTTAAATAACTCGGCGAGAAGTCTTGAGCGAGAGTGCCACGCGCCGCGGCAGGCAAACGGTCTCGACGTATACCCAAAAGCCGGATGAGCGGGCGAAGGAGCGGCTTCAGTCGCGCCGCGATTCTTCGGCGAGACGGCAAGCAGTATCCTGCTTTGCTGGCGATGATGACCTTGCTTCGGACGCTTCGGAAGGCGCGGCCAATGAGTACCTCGCTCTCCCCCTGAGAGTACATGTCCGCAGTATCGAAAAAGTTGATACCGGCCTCGCGAGAAGCCGAAAGCAAGTTGAGAAAGCCCCCCGTATCATTCTGAAAGATACCCCCGATACGGGCACATCCGAGACCAAACTCGGAAACCACAAGATCTGTATTCCCGAAAGATCGAACGCGCACCGGATGAAGTATCACCCGGCTCCTCTCCTTCAGGGAAGCCATTTCCGCACTTCGCAGGGAACGTCGGCCAGTGTAGGCTGCGCAAGGTGATCGAACCTCGGCGAGTGGTCGTCGTTGGCAGCGGCCCGGCGGGCGCCGCAGCGGCCTTGTTTCTGTGTCGGGCGGGTGTAGAGGTTCTCTTGCTCGAAGCGGGCCCGGAGCGGTCCGACCTGGGACTGACGGTGCGATTCCGCGGTTTCACCGTGCTGAAGTACCGCCGACAGCTCAAGCTGCGCGAGGGAGTTGCAGCAACGGCCGACCCGACCGCGCAGCTTTTCGAGGAACTGGCGCCCGGAGGGCTCAGCAATCATTGGAGCGGGGCTGTCCCTCGTTTTTCGGCGGAAGACTTCGCCGACGGCAAGCGCGCGGGCGAGCCCTACGCCTGGCCGATTGGATACGACGATGTTGCTCCGTGGTACGAGCGGGTCGAGCCACTCCTTCACATCGCGGGCGCGTCCAATGGATCGCCTCAGCTGCCCGCCGGAAACGTTCTTCGCGCAAGGAACCTCAGGCCTGACTGGATGCCTCTCGCCGAAGAAGCGCGACGAGTGGGCCGCACACTGACTGCCATGCCCTATGCCTATGGCGCGGAGACCACGCTGACCTTCAGTGGAACCGTCTTCAATTCATTCGTGCGACTGATAAAGCCTGAGCTCCGATCCAGACACCTGACGGTGCGCTACGGAGCCCGCGTGCTGCACCTGGAGTGGTCCCGCCAGGCGAGACGTGTGGAGGCGGTGATCTTCCGCGATGCCGCCACAGGAACGGAGAATCGACTTCCCTGTCGGGCCGTAGTCCTGGCCGCAGGCGCGATCGGAACACCGGCGATCCTGCTCGCCTCGTCCAGTACCGAGTTCCCGGACGGTCTCGGCAACACGCATGGCGTGCTCGGGCGCTATCTGCACGACCATCCGCTGGGGAAGCTAACGATCGATCTCGATGCGCCGATATCCGTTCATCCGGCCTCGTACCTCACACGCCCGACGCTGGACCGGTCCCCCCCTCTCTACGCTGCGGCTTGCATGCAGTGGAGTGGTCCCGAGTTGATCGCCCGCAGCATATGGCGAGGCAGCCCCGGGAAGCTTCCGTGGATCGGGTTCAGCGTGTTCGGAACAATGGCACCCAGTCGGGACAACTGGGTTGCGCTGGATCCGGAGCGGCAACGCGCCGACGGCGCCTCTGGGCTGAAGCTTCACGTCGCCATCCCACCGAAGGCCCGAGAAGCGCTGGACAAGGCTCGCGACGACCTGGTGAACGCTCTTGGTCGCGCCGGCCTGAAGCCTCGGGTCCGCGTCTGGCAGGTCGAACCACCCGGCAACTCCAACCACTACGGAGGCTCCTGTCGAATGCATGCTTCGCCAGCCTTCGGCGTGCTAGACGGCCGGAGCAGGATGCACGCTGTGCCCAACGTCGCCGTGGCGGACTCCTCCGCTTTCACGACGGGGCCCGAGAAGAACCCGGTCTTGACCGCTATGGCCCTCGCGGCGCGCGCGGGCCACTATCTCGCCGACGATCTCACGTCCGGAGACCTCTGAGAGATGGGAGACAAGATCAACGTCTTGTTTCTCCACTCGCAGAACGGGTTCGGTGCGGACTCCGCGATCCACGCCCACCTGATGCGGTTCTTGGATCGCGAGCGGTTCACCGTGCACCTGGCGTGCAATGCAGGCGATGGCTCGGGGCATGCACCCGCTTTGAACCGCTTTCGAGAGATTCCCGATATGGGTCTGCGACCCACGCACTTCGCGCCCGGGTTTCGTCACCGCACTCGGGAGACGCTGCTGCGAGAATTCCGCGGGGCGATCGCGTTCCCACTCGACTCTGCGGGACTTGCGCGCTACGTGCGGCGCGAAGGGATCCATGTCATCCACGGCACGGATCGCCCGCGCGACGCGGTCTACGCCGTGGGTCTCGCGAAGCTTACGGGCGTGAAATCGGTCGTCCACGTTCATGTCGCGTGGGCACACGGATACAGCGGGCCGGCCAAATGGGGTGTGCGAAATGCCGACGCCGTGTTCAGCATCTCTCGCTTCGTGACTGGAACGATCGTCGCCACGGGAACCGCTCGGGAGCGCGTGCATACCATCCTGAACGGCATCGACCCCTCGAGATGGGACCCTCGCGTCGACGGCCGCGAAGTGCGTCGCGACTTCTCGATTCCGGCGAACGCTCCGCTGCTTGCGTCAGTATCCCGTCTGTTCTCGCGGAAGGGACAGCGGGAACTCATGCACGCCCTCGCGCGTGTGCGGGAACGTGTGCCCGATGTCTGGCTACTGATCGTCGGTGCCGACGCGGTGGAGGTGCACGGCGGTTCATTCACTGAGGAGCTCAAGCTCCTGGCCCGAGAGCTGGGAGTAGCGGATCGCGTCGTGTTCACTGGAGAGCGATCGGACATCGCTCGCATCATGGCGACTTGCGACGTCTTCAGCATGCCAAGCCACGAGGAGCCGTTTGGCCTCGTCTTCCTGGAAGCAATGGCGATGCAGAAGCCTGTCGTTGCCCTCGACGACGGAGGCACCCCGGAGGTCGTCGACCACGGTCGATCGGGTCTCCTCTCGCCAGCAGGCGACATCGACGCGCTGGCGGCCAACATCATCACGCTGCTCGGGGACGCTACGCTTCGCGACAGGATGGGTGCGTACGGGCGGACGCGCGTGCTCGACTACTTCAATGCGCAGCGAATGGCTCGCGATGCCGGCGACGCCTACGGCGCACTCTTGAGGCATTGATCCATGAGTGCGGGCCAACAGCCGCGGCGCCCCGCCATATTCGTGCTACTTGCGCTGCTTGTCGCATCTCTCGGGTTGAGCGCGTTCCTTGGTCATGCGGCGCTCGACTACTATGGAGCGGCGGTCGCCGGCCGCCTCGACCCTGCAGGGCTGAAGACGTATGCCGCGGAGCGGGGGAAACAAGCACCCGACGGGCCGCTCCTCGTGTTCTTCGGCGACTCGCGCGCGCTTATGTGGCCGAAGCCGAGGGCGCCGACGGGCTACGGAATCGTCAACCGCGGCATCGGGAACCAGACGACAGCGCAGATCCTTCTCCGTCTCGACGCAGACGTGACGGAGCTTCATCCGGCGGCCGTCGTGTTCGAAGGCGGCGTCAACGACCTCAAGGTGATCGCCGATGTGCCTGCGCGACGCGCCGAAATCGTTGCCGATTGCGAGGCCAACCTCGAACACATCGTCGAACGGTTGCGCCGGACCGGCGCCACCGTGGTGCTCCTGACCGTGTTTGACATCGGTGACCTCGCGCTGTGGCGCCGGCCGTTCTGGTCCAGTCAGGTCGCCACGGCTGTCGACGAGGTGAACGCGTTCCTGCCGAGGCTGGCGGGGGGGAAGGTCGTCCTTTTCGATGCGAACGAAGTGCTTGCAGATGAGCGCGGCAAGATCCAGGCTGCCTATCAGCTCGATTACCTGCATTTGTCGGTTGCCGGATACGCGGCGCTAGACCAGAAGATTGTCCCTCTCCTCGCGGGACTGCCCAAGTGATGGGACCAGAAGGGGACCTCTTCGTGAGGTGCGCAAGAGCCCTCGACGACGAACCCTGGGGCGGTATGCTGCGGAGGTGCGTTTGGAGCACGATCCTTCCCCCGCGTCCCGAAGCCTTCCGACGCTACCCGAAATCCGCGGCACGGGCGCTTTCACTCTGGTCGGAGGGGACGTCGTCGATGTTGCCCAGGTGGCCCAGTCCATCGCAACGTTCGGCGACCGTTATCTTCGGCGCGTCTTCACCGACCGAGAGGTCTCGCATTGCACGGCCGGTGGCCGGGATCCCGCTCCACATTTGGCCGCCCGCTTCGCAGCCAAGGAGGCCACCTTCAAGGCACTGCGGCCCGGTGATGCGTCTCTCGACTGGCGTTGGATCGAGGTCCGTCCCCGCGCCGACGGTTCATGCGGCCTGCGCCTCTACCGCGGCATGCGCGCGCTCGCGAAGCGTCGCGGGGTCCGGCGACTGGAGCTGAGCATGAGCCACGACGGGGCTTACGCGATCGCCATTGTCGTGGGTGACGTGTCTTTGCCTCCATCAACAACGGGCAGCAGCCGCGACAACCTTCGGAGGACCCATCGCCGATGAGCGACGAGATACGCACGATTCTCAAAGAGCACGGCCGGCTCTCGGCCGACGCAACCACCCTCGGCGACGATGCCGACCTCTACAAGGTCGGGATGACGTCACACGCGAGCGTCAACGTCATGTTGGCGCTGGAAGCGAAGTTTGACATCGAGTTCCCTGATCGAATGCTCAAACGAAGCGTATTCGAGACTATTGCGTCGATCCGCGAAGCCGTGGAAGAGTTAACGTCGGGGCGCTAGCGCCGGCAGAACGGGACAACCGCGTGCGCAAGGCAGACTCAACACAGATAGAAGTAGTTCGCGCCATCGCCGCCGAGATCGCGGGACCGGCGGCGGACTCGGTCGACCGTGAGGGACGATTCCCCCACGAGGCAATCTCGGCGCTCAAGAAAGCGCACCTCATGAGTGCCTTCGCTCCAAAGAGCGTCGGCGGACTCGGCTGCGGGATGGTCGAGCTCGCCGGGATGTGCGAAGCGGTGGCCGAGCACTGCGCATCCGCGGCGATGGTCTTCGCCATGCACCAGATTCAGGTCGCATGCATCGTCCGGCACGGCTTGTCGCAGGCGTTCTTTCGCAGCTACGTCGCCGAGCTCGTCGAGCGCCAGAGCGTCATCGCCTCTGTTACGTCGGAAGTGAACGTCGGGGGCGAGATGCGGACCAGCCTCTGCGCCGTAGAGACCCACGATGATCAGTTCGCTTTGGTGAAAGACGCATCCACGATCTCCTACGGCGAGCAGGCCGACGACCTACTGGTGACCGCACGTCGTGGGCCCGAAGCGCCGAACAGCGATCAGGTTCTCGTGCTAGTCCGGAAGGCCGACTACGTCCTCGAGAAGAAGGGACAATGGGACTCGCTGGGCATGCGCGGGACGTGCAGCCCGCCTTTCAAGATGACGTCCAAGGGGCATACGGACCAAATCCTGTCCCAACCATTTGCGGACATCGCCAGCCACACGATGGTTCCTTTCTCGCACATTCTCTGGGCGAGTTGTTGGCTGGGAATCGCAACCGCCGCCGTGACGCGCGCCCGCGCCTTCGTTCGCGTGCAGGCCCGTGCGAAGCCGGGCACCACGCCCCCGACGGCCCTTCGCCTCGCCGAGGTCTCGAGTACGCTGCAGTCGATGCGGACGAACGTCGATCACGTCGCCGCGGAGTGCGAGGCCCTGATGGCATCGCAGCAAGGCACGGATGCCCTCTCCTCGATTGCGTTCGCTCTCAAGATGAACAACCTGAAGGTCTCTTCGTCCCAGTTGGTCGTCCAGGTCGTCCAGCAGGCTTTGCTGATCTGCGGAATTCTCGGATACAAGAACGATTCCAAATTCTCCGTGGGCCGACACCTTCGCGATGCCCACTCGGCCGCATTGATGGTCGGAAACGACCGAATCTACGCGACCAACGCGTCCATGCTCCTCGTCCTAAAGGACGACTGAGGCACACATGACCCAGGCCTTCTCCTCGCAGGCGCTGTACGACGACCTTGTCAAGCACAGGCTCATCATCCCCGTCGGGGTGCCCGGCATCTTCGGCCGAGGGGCGGTCTTCGAGGATGTGCTTCGCCGCTTCGACGCTCTCATCTCGCAGATCGCATCGAAAGACGGCGCCGAGGTGATGGCCTTCCCGCCCACGCTCGATCGGAAGGTCTTCGAGAAGAGCGAGTTCCTCGACTCGTTTCCTCAACTGGCGGGCAGCGTGTTCAGCTTCACGGGCACGGACCGTGACCACGGGCAGTTGCGCGAAGCCGTTCACGCGGGCGAGCCGTGGGAGCAATGGCAGAGGATGACGGACGTCGTTCTCACGCCGGCAGCTTGTTATCCCGTCTACCCGAGCTTCACCGGAACCATTCCGGCGCAAGGTCACCTCGTCGACATGCAAAACTGGGTGTTCCGGCACGAGCCCTCACCCGAGCCCACCCGGATGCAGGCGTTCCGGGTCCGCGAATTCGTCCGCGTGGGCACGTCCGAGGTCGTGGTCGAGTGGCGCGACACGTGGCTCGAGCGTGGGGTGGAGCTTCTGAAATCGCTCGGGCTACCCGCCAAGAGCGACGTCGCATCCGACCCGTTTTTCGGCCGTGGCGGGCGCATGCTTGCCGGCACCCAAAAGGAACAGAAGCTCAAGTTCGAGGTGCTCGTGCCCGTCATCTCCGAGGAGAAGCCGACGGCGGTCTGCTCGTTCAATTATCACCAGGATCACTTCGGGAGGATCTTCGACATCAAGACGCCCGATGGGGGCATTGCGCAGACCGCGTGCTTGGGCTTCGGTCTCGAGCGGTGCACGATGGCGCTCTTCAAGACGCACGGGATGGTCCCCTCGCAGTGGCCAGCCCTCGTGCGCGACAAGCTGTGGCCGTGACCGGGCCGAGCGCCAATAGCGTCTGCGCCTTCGCGCACATCGACCCGCAGACCTACGTTCCCCACGATCTGCATCGCTCGGAGCGCGCGTGGAGGGAGTCGAATTGCTACATCGACGTTTGGGTCGAGGTGCTCCACGCGCTCGGACTCGACCCCTGCGCGTGCCTGCCGCACGTTCTTCCCGTCGACTTCGAGGGCGACCAGTGGACGTTCTTCAAGCCGTCCCACGACGATCTCTTCGTGCTCTATGGTCTCGACGTTCAGGAGCTCAACGTCTGGCGACCGCTGATACAGAACACGCGCGAGCAGCTAGCGGGGGGCAAGCTGGTGCTGAGCGAGGTCGACGCGTTCTACCTGCCGGATACCGCGGGCACCGACTACCGAGCGCAACACACGAAGACTACGATCGGCATTCAAGACCTGGACGTTGAACACCGCCAGCTCGGCTACTTCCACAACAGCGGATATCACCGCCTGGAGGGCCCTGATTTCGTCGGGCTCCTTCGCCTCGATTGCCCGCCCGACCCGACCTACATGCCCTTTTTCGCGGAGTTCGTCCGGATCGACCGCCGCAAGCACCTGGAGGCACGGGCGCTACGCAACGCATCCGTCGGCGTCCTTCGCAAGCACATGGCCCGCCTACCGCAGACGAATCCCGTAGTTCGTTTCGGCGAACGGTTCGGCGTCGACCTGGCTTGGATGCAGACTGAGGGACTCCCTGCGTATCACGGCTGGGCCTTCGCGACGCTGCGGCAGATGGGAGCCGCTTTCGAGCTGGCTGCATTCTACTTGCGGTGGTTGTCCAAGAGCGGTGATGACGGACTCGAGCCGTCGGCTGCTGCGTTCGACGCCATCTCGGGTTGCGCCAAAACGCTTATTCTCAAGACCGCACGGGCCGTGAATACGCGGAAGCCGTTCGACGCCGGGGGCCTGCTTGGCGACGCCGCTCGAGCCTGGGATACCGGAATGGGTGTGCTGATCGAGCGGTACGGAGCATGACCGGTCGTACGGCCGTCGGCGCTCGTCTCACGGGACCGCTTCGGTTCACTGGCGTGATACCCGGAGAAGGCTCAAGTGGCGCGGGTTCGTAGCGTTGGGGGAACGCGAGTAACACCGCTGTCCGGGGGGTGGCAGTTCGCGGCCGCGGCGCCGGGGCAGATCTTGGATCCGACAGGGCTCGACGCGGCGCGTCTGGACTGGTGCCCGGCGACGACCCCATCCACAGCGGCCTCGGCGTTGCGGGCTGCATCGAAATGGACCTTCGACGATCGCGTCGACTTCGACTCGTCCGACTGGTGGTGGCGCTGCGATTTCTCGGCCGAAGCCGGCGGCTCTCCGTCATTGCGTGCGCTTCGCTTCGGGGGACTGGCGTCGATAGCCGAGGTCTGGCTCAACGGCACTTCCATTCTCAAGTCCGAAAATATGTTCCTCGAGTACGACGTTCCCGTGGACGGCCTGCTCGGTCGGCAGAACGAGCTGGTGGTGTGCTGTCGCTCTGTCGGGGCAGCGCTGAAGGCGCGGCGTCCGCGACCTCTCTGGCGGACGAGGGTCGTCGAAGCCCAGCAGCTCCGCTGGCTGCGCACGACGCTGCTCGGACGAATTCCCGCGTGGACACCCTCGGCGGCGCCCGTTGGACCGTGGCGCCCAGTGTCGCTCGAGGACAGGACATTGCTCTCCGCGGTACGCGCAGATGTGAGAGCCCGAATAGAGATCGACTGCGGCATCGTGGACGTGGCGCTCTTTATCGACGTCAAGGGATCCACTCCCGAAAGTGTCACACTGCGTGTCGGAAGCCTGACGGCCACACTCGCAGTCTCGCCCGGCGATTCGCCTCATCAGGTCGTTGCTCGAGGCTCGGTGATGGTTCCGGACGCCGCTCGCTGGTGGCCGCACACCCACGGCTCGCAGCCGCGCTATCCTGTCGAGGCGACTGTCTTGGTCGACGGAGATTCCGTCCGAGTCGATCTCGGAGCGGTGGCTTTCCGAGAGCTGGAGGTCTCACACGAATCCGGAGGCTTCGGACTGCGAATCAACCGCGTTGACGTCTTCTGCCGGGGAGCGTGCTGGACGACCATGGACGCCGTCTCGCTAGCGGCAACCCCTGAAGCCTATCGGTCGACTCTCGAAGCGGTCCGCGCAGCCGGCATGAACATGATCCGCATCTGCGGTCCGTTCTTCTACGAGGACGATGCGCTCTACGACGCTTGCGACGACCTCGGGATTGTCATCTGGCAAGACTACGCGTTCGCGAACATGGACTATCCCGGAGATGATCCTCAATTCGCGGCCGCGGTGGAGCACGAAGCCCGCGCATTCCTCGATCGAACGCAGACCTGCGCAAGCCTCGTGGTCTTGTGTGGCAATAGCGAGGTCGAACAACAGGCCGCAATGATGGGGGCGCCGCGCGAGGTGTGGCGATCGCCGCTGTTCGAAAAGACCCTCGCGCGCATTTCAGGCGAACTCCGGCCCGACGTTCCATACTGGCCTTCAACGCCATCCGGAGGAGGCCTTCCCTTTCTCACGGATACAGGCACATCGCACTATTTCGGCGTCGGCGCGTACATGCGGCCACTCGACGACGCGCGCCGCGCTGGCGTTCGCTTCGCCACTGAGTGCCTCGCTTTCGCCAACGTGCCCGATGCAGCGGTCGTCGATGAGCTCATGAAGAGCGGAGGCACACCGCCGCAGGACCCTCGCTGGAAGGCACGAACGCCCCGCGACGGTGCGGCGGGTTGGGACTTCGAGGACGTCCGCGACCACTACCTGCGCGCGCTCTTCGCGGTCGACCCCGTAGTGATTCGATATTCCGATGCGGCCCGCTATCTCGCCCTCTCGAGGGTAGTCACGGGCGAGGTCATGGCGGCCACCTTTGCCGAGTGGCGACGCGCGGGATCGAACTGCAAAGGGGCTCTCGTATGGTTCTTGCGGGATCTCTGGCCCGGCGCCGGCTGGGGCCTGCTCGACGCGGACGGTCGTCCAAAGGCGGCATACCACTATCTTCGAAGGACGCTCCAACCCACGGCCGTACTCCTCATTGACGAAGGCCTCAACGGCCTGGACGCGCACGTCGTCAACGACGGACCTCGACAGCTCGACGCCGAGCTACGCGTATCGTTCTTCCGCGGCGAGGTCACGGTGGCGAACGCGACAGGCCCCGTTCGAGTTGGCGCCCGGAGCGTCGTGAAGGTTCGCATCGCCGAGCTCCTTGGCCATTTTCTCGATTTGACCCATGCGTACCGCTTTGGCCCCCCGTCGCACGATGTGACGGTCGCTACGCTGGTCGACCGGTCCACGGGAACCCTGCGCGGCGAAGCCTTCCATTTCCCTGGCGGGATGCCTTCCCAACAGGAAGCTGACGTGGGACTGGAAGCCGTCGCGACCGCGGCGGAAGCCGGGGCTTGGAAGCTCATCCTCCGAACGCAGCGGCTCGCTCAATCTGTGGAGCTAAGCGTCATCGGCTTCGAGCCGGACGACAACTACTTCCACGTCGCGCCTCGGGGGACGAAGGAGGTAGCACTCCGTCCGACCGGAGGCGCCGTGCGGCCGAAAGGGACAGCTCGGCCGCTCAACTCCCACGCCTCTGCGAGGGTCGAAATCAAGGGGTGAGCCATCGCTTGAGCGCCCGCCAGACCACGAGGGGAACCTCGTGACCGCCGTCGAACGGGCACCAGGTGACCTCCCACCCTGCCCCGACGAGCTCCTTCTGGAACGACTCCGCGGCCGCGAACGAGAGGTCGTCGTCGTTTCGGCCGTGGCTTACGAACGCCCTCAGCCCACGCCGAGTACCATAGAGCAAACGCCATCTGTCCGCGGAGATTCGTCCGCCGGAGAGGACCACCAGCCCCGAAAGGGGCCGCGGCGTGCGGAGAGCAAGCTCGCAAGAAAGCATCGCCCCTTGCGAGAAGCCCCCGAGCACCAGTGGTCGCGGTGGCCCTTCACACTCGAGATCATCGAGGAGCCGGTTGAGGTGCGCGCGTGCCTCGTCGAGCCCCTGCGGCACGAAGTGCGCCAGATCCCGCGGCCCGCGTGAGATGGCCTCGGCGCGAACGTCTGTGTCGACCGGCCACCACGCTCGCCCACGAAGGCCGACTAGCCCCAGGTCTATTAGCCCCTCTGGAAAGACGAACCGCGCCTCGACGCCCATCGACCGCGCGAATGGCGACAGGTCGTCCGGAGTGCCCATGAATCCGTGGAGAAGAACTACGCGAGACACCTCCCTCGCCCTGGATGCCGTGCCGTCCCCGGAGTAGCTCATGCTGTGCGCGCCACGAGGCTCCCACTCATCCCGGTGACCGAGCGACGACCTCGAACCAATGCGCCGTCGTCGCGCCAACCTCCGCAGGTATTCGTTCTCCCGTGTCGTTCTCGAAGACGACGACATCGCCCGAAAAGCCAGCGTCCGCGAGCTCATCCATCTGTCGCTTCAGCGAAGTGAAGTGCACGAGAACGCCGAATCGGTGAGCGCTGATGGGGGCCACGGCATAGCCCGGTCCGCGCTGCTCCGACCGCCGCAGCTGGGCCCAGTTCCATATGGAAACGGGTATGGCGAGGGCCGCATCCAAAGCTCTGAAGGCGTAGCGGAGAGGGTTTCGAGTCCGGCCAACTTGAATCCTCCACGGCCGCTCGCCGAATCCAGGGCCATCGATGTTCAACGTCGAGAAGTGGAACATACCGCCCGGGGCCAGTACCCGACGCACAGACTTCAAAACTAATATGCGATCACCGTGGGACACTGCGTCCAATCCGTTAAAACTGAAATTCACTAGACCAAAATAGGCATCCGGGTAGCCCGCAAGATATCTAGCATCGCCCAACTCGATGCGGGCATTCGGATGACGCCGCTTGCAGATCTCCACCATCTCCGGCAAGTAATCGAGCCCGCGGTAGTCCGTCGTCATGGGCTGCAAGAGAGGGACGGTGCGGCCCGTGCCAACTCCGAGGTCGAGGATCGGTCGTTGGTGCAACAGTTCGCGGACATGGCTCCGCGCCCTCTCCTCCCCGCGAAAGATGTGAGACGTCGACCACAGATCCAGGTCGCGCTGTGCGTGCGGCTTTGACCAGGTGGAACGATTTCGGTGGTCCTGGATGTCTAGTATCATGCTTGACCCGCCTTTCCTCTTGCATGGCCAGGTCGGGGCTGCAAGCCGTGAGGGTCGAACCATTCGCTCTGCGCAACGGACGTCAACGTCCGTGCCGTTCCGCGGGTATCGCAAGTCCCGACCCGGAGGCCGTTCCGGCAGACCCGACGAGGGCCTGATCCAGAAATGCGACCACTCGGGATTCGTATTCAGAGGGCGCAACGGACAGATATTCTCCGTGTCGAGCACCCTGCACGATCCAGAGCTGCTTTGGCTCAGCAGCAGCCAGGAAGACTCGCTCCTCCACCTGTACAGGCGTGTCGTCGTCGAGGGTGCCAGTGATCATGAGCAATGGGCGGGGTCCGACAGTAGGCAGGTAGTCGATCGGGCGGATCTCGCTCGGGTGGACGCCGGCCCAGCGCATAGCGAACATTGCCGGCCCCCACGAGAGTGGGCCAAAGGTTGCAAATTTGTCGCGTATCTCATCATTGAACGACGACCAAGTCGCGCAAAGGATCGCCGCCCTCGGACGCGGATCGCGGGATACCTCCATCGCGACCGTAGAAGCTCCGACCGAAAAGCCCAGCACCGCGATGCTTCCCGGGTCAACGTCAGAGCGCGAGGAGACGAAGTCGACCGCCGCGCGGGCATCGAGTTGCTCTCGGTCCCCCCATGTGACGACGTCTCCGTCGCTATCGCCACTGCCGCGAGAATCGAAGAGCAGCACGCCGTACCCATGCCTGAACAGGAGGCGCGCCTCCGGAAACAACGTGAGGCGGTTTCCCCATAGACCATGCACGAAGACGACGACCGCTCTACGGCTGCCGGCCGCAAACCATCCTCGCAGAGAGAGCCCGTCGGCCGTATGCAGCGTGATGTCTTCGAGCGTCGGAATGTCGGCGAACGCCTGACGCCTCGCCGCGGCCGAGACGCGTGTCCGACCTGGATGAACCAGTGTCCAAGCGCGCCGCGCGCTGCGCGCGACGATCGCGGTTGCGGTCATCGCCACGAGGGCAACGAGAGCCCATACGAACCGATGGGCTCTACTCATTTGCGATGAGACTCAGGAAAACCGAGCGATCAGGTGCTGCGTAAGCGTTTCGCGCAGCCGCTCCCGCGCGGGTCGCTTAGTAAACGTGTGATCTGCCCCTTCGACGACCTTCATCTGAAAATGTTTCTCCCCGCGCATCTTTCTAGCGTTCGGTCCCAAGTGCCGCTCCAGGACGTCGATGCCGCCGTCGTCAGGACCATAGACCAAAAGCGTATCCGTACCGCGCGCGCAGATCGATTTGAAGCCGCGAGCGATGTCATTCGGCTCATCGATGACACCGGCGCGAAGCGCGACATCCTCTATAACGGATCGTCCGGCGGCGATCGCGCGCGCCCCGAGTTCGGCGGCGATCGCTGGGATGTGAATCTCTCCGTGGAGCGCGCGTCGCCAGGTAGCGAGGCTTATCGCGGCCCGCGCATAGGCACTCGTGGAGCCAAACATGTTGCGCGTTCGAAGCTCGAGTGAGTCGCCCTCTTCCCAATGGAAAGTGGGTGGGTTCATTAGCATGATGCCTGCAATGCGGGAATCGGCCACCGCGCAGTGGAAGGCCACGTAGGCGCCCGAGCATAGTCCTCCGAGAACAAAGCGGCGGCATCCACGGTCTTCCATGAAATCGATCGCCGCTTGTGTTTCGAACATTGCCCGTGGCGAATAGACTTCCTTTTCACGCCGGCCTGGCTCGACGGGGCTGTCGCCAATGCCAGCAAGGTCGAACCGCAACACACGAAAGCCAAGGTCCGCCCAGGCCCTCGCCCAGGTGACATACATCCGATTGTTTCCGATTCTGTGGTTGGCGCCGCTGTCAATGAGGATTATCGCCGTGCCAGCCCGCGTCGATTGCTCGATCGGCTCCGTCAACAGCCCGAACAGCCCGCGAAAGTGCACAGCCTCCTCGCGCACGGTGCCGATCTTCGCCACGTTCCGATACGAACGAGAGAGCGGAGGCTGCAAGGCGTCCCCATTGCCCTTCAAGACGGCGTGGCCCTGTTGCAGCCATACGACGATGTCACTCCACGCTTCGTCGGGGAGATCGGACGTGTAGGGATCGCCTCGCAAGGCGAGCGAATAGCCGCTGACGGTCGACACCGTGGCCTCGACTCCGCACGCAAGGAGATGATCGACGAGCGGTCCCTCGCTCCGAAGGCCGTCGTCGCGTGGGATGACGAGCGCCCGGCGAGCTGGCCGTATCGTGATCTTCCGCGGATCGATGGCCTCGAGAGCCTTTCGCATGGGCGCGGTCATAAGAAACCCAAAATTGTCGTCTTCCGAGTCGTGATCCTCGATCTTGGCCAACGAATTGACCGGAGTCTGCATAGCGCGGAGGGCGCGGAGCTCTCGCAAGTACACACGGCCGGACACAGGCGGACCGAGGAGAATCAAGTCGTGCACCGGAGCTCGTTGTGCCGCCACAGTCGCGAGCAAGCCGCCCAGCCGAAGGCCGAAGAGAGCGATGGCGGTTGCCCCACTCCGCAGGCGCACCTCCTCGCACGCGTTCTCGATGCTCCGCAGCCATGCATCCAGGCGATTGGACGCGTCGTCGCCCCCTGACGAATCGCCCGTTCCATAATAGTCAAAGCGGAGAGTCGCAATGCCACCAGCGGCGAGCCGCTCGGCGAGATGACGGTAACTGCAATGACTTAGCACCGCGTCGTAGCCGAATGGATTGCAGAGGATGACCGCGCAATCACGCGCGGGCGCAGCCGCTTGGTGAAAGAACCCAAAGAGGCGAGCATCCTCGGGACCGAACCACACCGGGTGCGCGGGCGTCGTGACGGGAACATCCACCTCTGGCGTGAACTCGGTCGACTGGCCCACGACAGTATCGGATGACTCATCGCGCTGTGGAGGTGACGACGCTGGGCGGCGCGAGGACGGAACGTCGTTTGAGATCGTGTTCGTTCGCATAGCCTAGGACCTGTAGGATGGCAAAAAATGGACCGAGCGATTTAACTCACACCGTAGCTGGAACACGACCACGGTTCAAGAATCCGAGCAGACTGTTTGCCGTCGTCAGGACAGCCCTCTCGAGGCCACGGCTTCGTGCCTCGACCCCGCGTCAGGTTAGCTGACCACCCTCTTTGTTCGCCGGCGGCCAATCTCCAACTCGCTGAGCCTTCCCGCTCCTATTGGCAGTCCTGGTGCCAAAGCATGTGCCGGTGCGTAGGAAGCGGCGACTGCCCCGGAAGAAGCGGGACAGCCTCGTCGTCGACGAGCTCGAACGAGGCGAGCGCTGGGGCGCCTTTTCGTGTCTCGTCGTACGCCCTGCACAGGTAGGGTCCGAGAGTCAGCCACGGAAGCGGGCGCTGCACTTCCTTGAATGTGAGCTCGTTCCATCGACTGTAGCGAATGCTCGGCCGCCTGGGTTGGGCCGCGGGTGCCACGACCGACAGGACATCGATTGCGGTTCCGTCGTCGAGCACCCCGAAGGCCTCCCAGTGCGGGATGTTGTAGACGGTCCCGAACAGGTCTCCAGGCTGCTCCATCGCGAGGAAATCACGCTCCGCTAGCACGATCTTGGGCAACGGAAGCCGCCTTGCCACGAAGAATCCCCAATAGGCAATCGCGAACTGCGCGGAGAGCGCAGCGTACAGCAGAAGGCGCGCGGGCGGTACCGCCCGCGGTGTCATCGGTCTCGCCGCAAACGGCTCGAGGTTTCGTTCGTCGATCCGCTCGATGAGCGCGCAAGCGCGATCGAACCACCCGGGCAGAGCGAACAGCGCGCACGTCGAGAACATGGCTTCCTGGAAGATACCCATGCGGAGCGACACCGCGATACCGATCTGAATCGCCATACCCAAAGCGAAAGCCGCCGTGCGCATAGGCACAATCCAGAAGGAGGCAAACGCGCAGATAGGGAACGCGAACTCCATCGCGAGGATCCCGTAGGTCGAAATCTCGCAGAGCGCCGGGTGCGCGCCCAGCCAGGCGCCGAAAGGGCGCAAGAATCCCTCGATCTGAAGGTCCTGGAAGATGGCCGTACCGTGCAACCATCCTAGGCGGAGCTTCAACCGGGCGGTCACGAAATAGAGAAAGGCCACGTGAGCCTGCAGGAGGCGCAATCCGAAGGCCGGCACCTGGACGACGGGTGCGTCGCGGCGCCATACATCGAGGCTCCAGCAGCCGTCGAGTTTGGCGAACATCGACCAGAAGAAGAGAATCCCGACGAGCGTATCGCCTCCGTCGGTGACGTAGTAGTTGCGGTTGTGCAATGAAATGAGCCAAGCCCATGAGGCTATGGTCGCCCACCGCGTTTGGTATCCGACGGTGAACGCACACAAGGCGATGACGCCCACCGCAAAAATAATCGCAACGCCCGTGGGGCTACCCGCAAGATCGAAGAGACTCCATGCCCACCACTCTCGTGGGGCGCTTCTGGGGACGATGCCGTCGTCCGTCAGAAAAGCGCGAAAGTCGCGTGTCAGGTCGAGCGCGTCATGAAGAACCGTCAGCCCGAGGAGGATGCGGAAGAGCGCCAGGGGCCGCGGATCGACCGAGCCCAGCCAGAACTCACGAAGCGAGCGGCGCACGGGCAAATTCCTCCAACGAGACCTCAGGCGTAGCAAGATCGAGACCACTGCTCACGTCGGGTGTCTCCCATCGCATGATGGCTTTTCGGACCGCACCAGGCGTCGCACGAGAGCCTCGGCCGTCTCGCGGCATGCGGCGTGCTTTCGTTCTTCAACATGACTCAGCCTCAGGACACCCTTTCCGAGGCCGCGCGTCGGATGGATCCCATCAACCGGCGAGCCTGGAGACAGGGAGCGACGGTACAGCGCTTTCGCGATCTGGAAGGGTGGAGTGACCCTGGCGAGCGCGCCGCGCTGGAGTGCGTGAAAGCGGACGCTACCAATCAGCCGATTCTCGATCTTGGTGTCGGCGCCGGTAGGACGGTGCCTCTCTTTCGCAATATAAGTAGGGATTACATTGGATTGGACTATACGCCTGAGCTCCTAAAAGTGTGCCGCGAGAAACATCCGGGGGTGCGTATCGTTCAGGGAGATGCGCGCGATCTGTCGGACTTTGCCGACTGTTCATTCACGCTCGTCGCCTTCAGCTTCAACGGGATCGATGCAGTCAATGCCGACGATCGGGTCTCTATCCTCCAAGAATGCTGGCGGGTCCTCCGTCCGGGCGGAGCGCTGTTGTTCTCTTCGCACAACCGGAACGGCCCTGGACACCGTGAGCGACTCAGCTTCGAGGTCCATCGAACGCGAAATCCCCTCAAGCTAGCGCGGCAGCTCGGGATGGCTATCTTGCACGCCGCGCAAACGGTTCGTAACTACAAGCGCTACTCGAAGCTTGGCTACGACGGAGACCAGTACTCGATTAGAAATGCATCGGCGCACAATCACGGCATTTTGATCCACTATATCTCGCTCGAAAGCCAGCTGACCCAGCTCGCGAGCATAGGCTTTCAGGCCCACCCGCTCGTGTTCGCCAACACGGATGGCCGGCGGCTTACGTTGGGAGACGACACGAGTGACGTGTGGTGGTTTCACCTGGTGGTTCGCAAATGACGGCGACGCTGGCACGCATCGAGCGCCGTGGCGGCAGCGACCCAATCGCCAAGATCGCCACAGCCGTTTCTCACGGCGTTCATTCCGACCCCACACCAAGCGGGGCCATAGTAACCCCTGTAGTCTTCGGACCGAGCGGGAAGCAGCTCATGGGCGTCTACCACCGGCCCGAGCCGGAGCTGGCTCTCGGAGCCGGCGTCGTGCTTTGCAATCCGCTCGGTTACGAAGGCATGTGCGCGTACCGGACCTATCGCCACCTGGCCACGCGGCTTGCGACGGCCGGTTTCGACGTGCTTCGTTTCGACTATCTTGGCACCGGAGACTCGTCGGGCCGAGACGACGAGCCGAGCCGCGTCAGGGCGTGGCTCGACAGCATCCTCGCCGCCGTCGACGAGCTTCGCGCGATCGGGGGGGTGCATACAGTCGACCTCTTCGGTGTCCGGCTCGGCGCGACGCTGGCTGCACTCGCCGCTGAAGAGCGCCGTGATATCCGGTGCCTCGTCCTTTGGGCTCCGTTCATTTCCGGTCGCGCGTATGCCCGGGAAGCTCGCGCGCTGCGGATGCTCAAGCAGAACGACAGCGGGCTTGCGCCCGAGCGTGGGCGGGGTGACGGCGACGCCTCCGAGCCGACCACGCCGAGCGACCTGGCGGCCGTGAACCTGCTCGCCCTGCGCGACCGCTTCGTGGCACGGACCCTCGTCCTGCCACGGGAGGACCTTCCGACCGGCCAAAAAGACCTCGCCTTGCATCTTCAAAGCTGCGGGATCGAGACGGACCTACGCGCCGGGGTGGGGTACGCCCGCATGATGGATCACCCGGAGACCGCCGTGGTTCCATCCGCCACGCTGGACTACGTCGTGGCGTGGCTCCGGCGCGGCAACGCCGGGGTCGTCTTGCGTCGGCGCCCCGATCTCGATCGGTCCAGGGTGCTTACCGCCTGGAGTCACGACCCCTGCCGCCTGGTGCGCGAGGAGGCGCTGATGTTCGGGGATGGAAGTCGACTCTTCGGCGTCCTGACCGAACCTCAGGAACCCGTCTCCGCACGGTGCGCCGTTATGTTCATCAACGCGGGCGCCAACCATCGCGTCGGACCGAACCGGCTCTACGTATCGCTGGCGCGCGACCTGGCGGCACGCGGATATCAGGCGTTTCGGTTCGACGTGGGCGGCCTTGGCGACGGGGGCCCCGCACCCGGAATGACGGAGAACCGTGTTTACTCGAAGGACTCGATCGCCGACGTGAAGACGGCCATGACGTTCTTGACCCGCATTCGGGGCGTGAAGCGCTTCGCCCTGGTGGGGATCTGCTCCGGAGGGTTCCTCGCGTTCCACACGAGCGCCGACGACGCGCGCGTCGCAGGGCAGATCGTGATCAACCCGCAAACGTTCGAGTGGAAGCCGGGCGACTCGATGGAGCTATCGGCGAGGAAGAGCTACAAGTCGACGCGCTACTACCTGCGGGCCATACGGAATCTGAGCGTGTGGACGCACGCCCTCCGTGGAGAGCTGGATGTTCGCGGCGTCGCTAGGACTCTTCGGAGCCGCTCGACCGCGAGGGCCGCCGTCCGATTGAAGAGTCTGATTGCGCGATGTCGCGGTCTCCGTGGGCCGCGGACCGAAGTCGAGCGCGTCTTTCGAGCGCTGTCCGAGCGCGGCGTGCGCTCGCTGCTCATCTTCAGTTCGAACGATGGCGGGCTCGACATGATCGAAGAGCACCTCGGTAGCGAGGCGAGCAGTATGCAAGGTCATACGAACTTCCGGCTCGAGATCGTCGACGGTGCCGACCACACATTCACGCAGCCAGATGCCCAGCATCAGCTCACGACGCTGATCACTCGTTTTGTCGAAGCGTCCTGGCCAACAAGGTCGACTTTGCTCGATGAGGTACGCGCATAGTGCCTGGAGTTGCCCCGGTTTGGTGGGCGGCTACGCGCTTTCGGCTCTCACGGTCGCTCGCGCGTGGCTGATCGGGAATAGGTAGTCACACCGACGATCCAACCCGAGCTGCTCGCGGCTCTGGTCAAGGGCGCCACACACTGGAGGACATTTTGGGCTCCAATGGCCTGCTTCATCGCCTGAAAGGACGTTGACGCAGCGGATACTGACCCGCCATGGTGCTTCTACCCTCTGCCACGTCATGATAGGTGCGCATTGACCCTGACGGCCGCGTCTGATCTCTTGCGACCATGAACTGTCACAATCCGCTTCGCCGCGAGTTCTGGCTCGGGGATTTCGACCCGCGACCGCTGGCTCTTTTTCGGATCGCGATCGGTCTTGTCGTCCTGCACGACCTTGTCGACTTCACGCGAGACTTCGGGGCGTTTCTTACGGACGACGGCATGCTCCCGCGCCGCGTGCCACGAGAATGGTTCACATGGAGCGTGTTCGATCTCGCCGGGAGACTCCCCGCGGTCGCCGCCGTCTATACATGCGGCGTTCTCGCGATCATCGCCTTTACGCTTGGCTTGTACACGCGACTGGCGACCGTCCTCTCGTGGGTATGGCTCGTGTCGTTGCACAACCGCAACTCCTTCATCACCGACGGAGGCGACATGCTCGTCGGCATTCTCTTCTTCTGGTCGATCTTCGCAGACCTCGGTGCTTGCTGGAGCCTCGACGCACATCGTAGCGGGCCCCGCGCGCGCGTTCCCGCCTTCGGGCTTCGGCTGTTGCAAGCCCATGTGGCCATCCTCTACTACGCGACGGCAAGGCTCAAGTTCGCGCAGGGATGGCTCCACGGCGTCGCCGTTTTTCAAGTCTTGCAGCTAGAGGGATTCGTACGCCCGCCCGGCGCATGGATTGGTACGCAGCCCGTGCTTTGTGCGATCGGAACGTACGTGATCCTCGCCGCGGAAGCTGCATTCCCTATTTGCGCGTTCGCGCCCATCGCAATCCGGCCAATGCGAGCGGTTGCGCTGTTCTTGGGACTTTTTATTCAGCTCGGGATCATTTCGACGATGCGGGTCGGAATCTTTCAAGGCGCGATGCTCGCGTCGTGCGCGCTATTCATCCTTCCGGAGTGGTTCGACCGTGCGCAGGAGTGGCTCGCTCGGCGCGAGATGCCCTGGCTGCAGCCTTTCGAACGGTCAGCCGATAGACCGCCGAAACAGGTTCCACCCTGGCGCCTCACACTTTACGGCGCACTTGCCGTGCAGTTCGTAATCGCCGTCTGGGGCTTCTTTGGGGAGCGACGTATTCCGTTGCCTCGATTCGTCCGCAACGCGCGAACGCTGCTTTCGATCGAGCAGCCGGCGGACCTGTTCGCGACCGTCCACGCAATTCCGCACTGGAGCGCCCCGGGGCTCCTCACGGACGGAACCCCGGTCGAGATCCTCTCCGTGGCGGCGCCCGGCGCGCGGCCGCTGGGACCGGCGATACGCTTCAGCCGCTGGAGCAAGTTTCGCTTCAAGGATCGAGGGGAGCGCCCCCTCCCCTGGCCGACCTTGGGACCCTATCTTTGCAAAGAATACGATAGGCAGGTCGGCCCGGCACTCGGTGGTCCCAAGCTAGCATCGTTCGACGTGGTCAACGACGAGACGGCTCCGCGACTGCCCGACCAAGAGGCCTCTGCGCCTCGGCGACGGACGATGTGGCACCAGCAATGCGAATGATGAGCCAAGGGCCTCGCTTTGGGAGCCCCGCCTCATCCGGCTAAGTGGCATGCGGTACCCTTGAGTGGTGTGGCTTCAGGTGAGGGCGGCGCGAAAGGTCAGGAACCGAGGACGCTGGGCGATGAGCTCGAGCCCAGGCCTTCGCCTGAACGCGTCGAGGTGCTCCTTTACGTCGCGCATGTTGCAATAGACGACGAAGATCTCGCGAGGATGCTTTCGAGGGTGGCCCACGAGCCCGGCTATCACGGCATCCATCGTGGCGTCGTCGAACGGATTGAAGAAGAAGCAAACGAGCGGCCGTGGCGGCGGCACAAAATCCAGGGCGTCGGCACATTCCGATCGCATTGCTTTGCAGCGCATTGTCGGGCTGGCGTACTGCCGGATGTTCTGCGCCGCGATGTCGTGAAGCAGTCGGGCAAACTCGACCCCGATGATCTGGTCGAATGGGTACTCCGAGGCCAGGAGGAGAGCCTTGCCTTTGCCCGACCCATAGTCGATGAAGGTGAATCGTTCGAAACGAATGGCAAGAGTGCTCATGGCCTCGTGGAAAACGCTCGTCCATACCGGCCGGTATCGACCATGTCCTCGCTCCACGTCCGAGCCCGAAATGCCGACCTCCGCAAGCGGAACCTCGCCGGCGGTGTCGACGCCGAATCGCTTATCAAACGCGTCGTCGATCGCCTCCTGGTGGGGCAACTGCGCCCGCCACTCGCGAACGCGAGGGTGAAGGCGCCAGTAGGCGGCGTCCTCCACGAGCCGTCTCACTCCGCCAATCCCGCCCTCGCGCCATGCCAACGCGCATGCGCCAGCCGCGCCGTTCGCGCGGGAGACCAGGCGACGGAAGCGACGCATGCCTTCAGGGCGAAGTCGCCGCCGACACCGACGCAGTCGCCTCTCGCGTCCGAGCGTGCGCGAGCTGACGTGCGACGGTCGGCGCGGTAAACTGAGCGCCCGCAACGAACCGAAGCAGCGGACCGAAGCTGAAAGCCGCAGCAGCACCGACGATGTAAAGGCCCGAGCTCTCGAAGTTGCGAGACAGCTTGGGAGAGCCCTCGATGCGACGGATCTTGCTCGCCAGCCCGCGATCGAGGAAAGGGACTGTTGCTGTCATCACCCGGTGGCTCCAGGGTAACCTATGCCCCCACCGTTGGCAACGAGAGCCGCGTCGGGGCGCGCGGATCAATCTCCACGCATGGCCGCCCGGACGACCGAGCGCGGGTGCCGGAGGATGCGCACAATCTGTTGCACGCTGTCCAAGGCCCCGGGGACCCAGTCGTCGGTATCTGCCGCTGCATCCACGATGCGCACCGACTGGCCGTTGGAAGCATATCCGACGGATCCTAACGCGTGCACGCGACCGACCAGACGCTCGGCCACCCGCGTCCACGCCATCGCGGTACGGTTGGCAAAGAGCATCGGCCCCGGCGCGCGCCACGCGCGAGCGGCCTCCACCTCGGCCCGGAGGCGCGAGAGGTCCTCGATCGCCGCGAGGTAGGCCAAGAATGGGGAGGGGAGCGCGCGCTCGACGTCGAATCCCAGCTGACCGAAGAAACGCGGGTTGAAATCGATGAGCATCGGCTCCCGTTGGATGTCGACGAACTCCGCCTCGAACACACCGACGAAGCGGGTGGCCTCGCACAGCTCCTTGACTCGTTGCGCCAGGCCCTCTTGCACCAGCGCATCCGCGAAGTGGATCCCGATGCCAGCACGTCTGGGCCATTGCTCCAGCTTGAGGGCGCCGCGCGCAACGAAGAGCCCGTGCCGGTAGTCGCTGAATCCCGACAAGCTGTAAATCGCCTCGTCGCTTCGCTCGGCGCGAAACTCCTGGATCATCGGCTGCGCAAGGAAGGGCCGCCCCTCTATCAACCCAGGGTCGTGCCGGTTCAAGTCGACGAAGTCGGTGTACGCACAACACAGATCGCCTTGCGAGGCGACGACGCGGCCCTTGCGCAACGTGCTGAACAGCACCTGCGTGCGCGGCTTGACGATCAGGGGGAACGAGGCCTGACGGCCAATGGAGTCGAGGTCATCGACCGAGGTCGGAAACCAGGTGCGGGGCGTGGAGAGTCCTACCGAAGAGCAGGCTGAATAGAGGGTGCCCTTGTCGAGAATGCCTGCCACGTCGACGAAGGAAGGGGTCAAGAGGCGAAAGTGCCGCCTCAATTCTACCTCGCGCTCGGCGAATGCCCATGCAAGATCGTCCGACGTCGCGTAGAGAACGTGTCCCGGATCGCGGCGGCCCAATGCGAGCAGCCATTCCATGAAAGGATCGATCGGCCGCACTGGAGGACAGCGCTCTCGACGCGTCACGTGGCGGGACCAGAGGGCCGGTGCAAGGCGGTCAGCGTCGGCCGCGATGAGCCGCACACCACGATCTCCGAGGCAGCGCGCGGCCGAGAGCGTACCGTAGTACGAGGCCATCGTGAGCACGAACGCCGGCCCTGAGGAACCCATCAAGCCCCCCGGTTCTCCACCATCGACCGTATATAACCGTCTTCCTCACCCGGCGACGAGCGATTCGATCGAGCTGCGGATCGTTCGCGCGACGTGCGTGTGAAGGTAGCCGTCTCTCGCCATGCGTGGCCAGTAGCGCACGCCGTGCCGGCGCACGGATTGCTGTGTGCTCGCTTGCCACCAGAAATTGACGTTGAGGCTCGCCTCAAGCGTATAGACCTGATGCCACCAGTAAATGGGAATGTAGAGGAAGTCGCCAGGCTCGATAACGGCACGCATCGGCGTCGCGCGGCGGAACCGTGGGTAACGCGTCAGGTCCGGCGCCGCGATCTCGACGCGGCTGAAGTTCGACATGTACTCCAACGTGCTTCGCGGATAGAGAGCGTCGAGCTGGGACGACGGAAAAAGAATGAACTCCTTTCGGCCACGGAGCTGGATGTTGATGTTGTCCTCGGTATCGTAGTGCGCCTTCGTGACGTTTCCGGCTGAGCCCATCCAAATGTTCTTGGCGATGACCCTTCGCGTGACGTACCGAATCGGCGGCGACTCGTCGCGGAGGGTCTCCCATGTATCTAGCGGCTCTTGATGGATGCGGAGCATTTCCCCACCACGAGACGGCGAGAAGATACCGTCAACGACGTCCGCAAACGTAGTCTCCGGATCAACGCCGAGATTGAGCTTTTCGGCGTAGTTGACGTATTCACCGGTCTTGGAAACGCCGGCCTTGACCCGACGCGTACCGTCGGTCGCCTTCAAGTACTCCGGCGTCCATCTGTGCGTGGGAAGCCAGTCGGCGAGGCCACGGCGGACCACGACGGGGCGCTCGCAGCGCACGTAGCGCTCCGTGAACTCGTCGACGGACGGCGCGATAGCGACGTCGATGGGTATGGCGTCCTCGAACACGCATTCTGAATTAACACGTAGGCGACGGTTCTGCATGCCAAACTAACACCTCGAGCGTGGCACACGCGATGTCGCGGCTGTCGCATCGCGTACGAGTGGCGTGGGGCATCAGTGTCGCATCGGGGCTGCCTCGACACGTCAGGTTGGCGCAGCCACTGGGGCAGATTTCGGAACGATCGCTTGCACTTGGCCAGCGAACCCACCCCGTCATGCCCTACCGAATCGGTCCGGACATCACCCCCCTACTCGGCCGCGCGCGCGTCCTCCACCTGACGCAAAAAGAGCTCGGTGAGATGCATCGCGTCGATGCGCATCGCGCACCGCTGGGAAGGGGGACAGGCCTTTCCCGACGTCGACAGGTCTAGAAGCTCTCCATGTTTGGGGAGCCTATTGGGTCATCCGCTCGCGGGTGTCTCGTCGAACTGCAGCTCGAGGCCGCGACGCCTTCGAGACGAACTCGCTTCGCGTGGCGGACCGATACACGACGTTTTGACGGCCGGTAGGCCTTGTCTGGCAGGACGGTCCTGCATCGATGAGCGAACGGCCCACCACGCCTGGGTGGGCATCCCGCCAACGATGCCTCGACACGTTCGATCACCGAGACGGCCATCTATCCCAGCCTGGCCGCCTGACCTGCGAGCGTTGGACGTCGGTCCATTCCCGCGTGACCGCACGGAGTGCCACGGCTCGTAGCCGAACCATGCAAGCGTGTCTGAGGATCCGCCGACGGATGCCATTAGGGACGACCAAGCTTCCGATCGCTCCCCTTTGCCCCTGGGTGCCCTGTCCACAACGCGTGGCAGATGAGTCTTCCTTGCGTAGCCGGCACGCCGTCGAAGGGTCGCCGCCTTCCCGTGCACTCCGTGCGGCTCGATCGACGAGGGAAGGAAGGGCTTCGGACGAGCTATGGACGGTCGATGGTCCTCGCGACGCATCCCGGGACACCAGAATTGTAAGGCTCGCCTGCCAACGTAAGCCACACTCCGAGTGACGTCGAGTTTGCTCGCGCGGCTCACGCGGCGATCGCCCAGTTCAGGTCGTGGTTGGGCGCATCGAGCTTCGTACCTAGGACCGCGCGACGGATAGCGCCCCACCTCCCCGCGTCGGCAAGGATCGGTATCACCTCGAAGTCCTCGGGCTCGATCGAGAGGTCCCGCCGAGGTGCGTTGGTGGTGGAGAAAGGACGCATCGTGCGGGAGGGTCCCGAACGAACAGGGACCAGTCACTGCTCCGAAGCGTCTGTGGCTGGCGCGTCTCCGCCGTCCACTGGCTGCATCGGCGACGACTGGAGGGTCGCGGGTGCGCCCGGGCCGGTGAGCGACTCGAGGAACGCCACCAGGTCGGCCTGGTCTTGCAAGGAGAGATCGAGATGCTGCAGCTCGTCCGTTCCCGGGTAGCCGCCTCCCGGATCGCCGCCCTGGACGAAGAAGGACACGACGTCCGCTAGCGTGCCTATCTGGCCGGTATGCATGAACGTCGGCCGCATCGCGACGCAACGGAGCATCGGCGTGAGGAAGGCGCCGCTCATCGCGGGCGTGACGGCGGGAGGGATCCGTCCGTCGGTGCCGTCGCTGTAGATGCCCGCCGAGTTGAGCGGGCTGGCCCGGAGCTGAGGCAGGCCCGTGGCCTGGCCTTGATCGTCCGAATCGATGAAGGCCTGCTGCACGATCGCCGGGACGAGACCGCAATTGTGAAACGCCTGGTCCGACATGAAGGGCCCCGAATGGCAGCTCACGCATCCCGCCTTGCCGACGAAGAGGACGGCCCCGCGCTGGGCGGAGTTCGAGATGGCCGTCGCGTTGCCGTGCACCCAGCCGTCGAAGGGACTTTGCCCGCAAGACAGAAGGCGCTCGTACGCCCCGATGGCCTTGCCGGCGTTCGCGACCACCATCGTGACGGCCGTCTGATTCGCGGTCGTCATGCTGTCGTACTCGGCGCCGTCGCCCGGTATGCCGTGGAAGGGGACATCGCACGTCGGCGGGGGGCTTGTGCGGTCCGGCGGAATGCACCCGGTGACGTCCGCTGCCAGCGCAGGAAACTGCGTCGTGTCGTCGAGGGGTGGCATCGTGCCGAAGACGGCTTCGAAGTCGGACTGGTATTCCCGATAGAGTTGCTCGGCCATGTAGAGCCGCGAGCTGTTCATCTCGACCACGGTCTCGAGCGGGCCGAAGATCTGGCTGAAGAGGGAGTCCTTGCGGCCGTCCCACATGATGAGCTTCGCCTGCCCGATATCGAGCAGCGACGGTGCTCGGCGGCGACCCCACCCGGCCCCGAGCGAGATCTGCCTCTGGAACGAGCGCGTGTCGGAAAAGCCGCTCGCGGGGATGTGGCACCCCGCGCACGCGACCCGCCCGGTCTGCCCCGAGGTCGCGGTCGCGACCCCCAGCGTCTGCGGGCTGCCGTCGTTGTCCGTGTCGAGTAGCTGCCCGGAGAAGGACGCATCGTAGAAGAGGCGCTGGCCGAGCGCGGCCGCGGCCGGGTTGTCCGCGAAGCGGTTGGTCGGATCGCTCGGCGGCGCCGGCAGCTGCACCGGAGAGAGGACTTGCAGAGCGGCCAGCTCGTCGGCAGTGAGCACCGGAGCCGAACCCTCTGCGTCGTCGCCCGCCGCGGTGCCGCCGTCCGCGGCCAAGACCCCGGGATGCGCCTCCCCCGGCGCCGCGGATGCGGAACTGCAAGCGTTCGATGTCGAGAGAAGGACGATCGCCGCGGCCGCCCTCAGTATGCCGCGCACGGCAGCCTCGTCTCGTCCCACGTGAACGTGGACCCGAGGGTGGCGGACGGGCCCGATGCGGGGGCGGACGGTGCGGGGACTCCGCTCTTGAAGCCCAGGTCGTCGAAGTGCCGCGTGGTCTCGATACACTGGTGCTTGCTGGCGAATTGGAACACCCGCGGGTCGCCGCACACCGCGTCCGGCGCCAGCTCGTGATAGAGGACGTCGCCGAACGTGATCGTGATCGGTCCCGGCGCCATGTTCCAGCCGCTCGGGTACTGAGTGCAACCCGCGGGCGCGCCGTCCATGAAGACGTACAGGCGCTGCGTGGAGATGAACGCGTCGAACCGCGTCATCCGATCCATCCCGGCGTGCTCGAACGCGGGCTCGCCGGCCGGATTCAAGGCCGCGAACTGCGCGGTCGACAGGGCCCCGTCTGGGTCGGTGTCGAGGAACTCGTGCTGGGGCGCCTGATTGTTGACGTTCCACGGCTCCCCGTTGACAAGACCGTGAAACGATTCGGTCTCAATCCGCATTGGCGGGCCTTCGATCGGCTGAATAACGATCGTGTTACTGTTGCTGTTTCCTACTCCGTTCTCGTTGCAGAAGGTCTGCATATAGCAATCGACCGGGAGCGGCTGATCCGAGATGATGATCTGCGGATAACGCCTCTCGTCGGTGACCATGTTCACCGACATGGTGACGTGAACGTACGTGTCGGCGGCGACCGTGGCCGTCTGCAAGGCGCTGAAGCGCACGCGGCCAGTCACGTCCTGCCCCGTGTCGTCGAACGCTTCCCAGAGCTGACCCTGGAACTGACCCCACGTGAACACCGGAACGTTGTTCTGGACGTCGAGCTCGTACGCAGCGACCTCGAGCGCGGAAGTCTTCGACATGCAGCCTTCGAACGTGCACGTGGTGCTGGTCGTCGAGCCCATGAAGTCCACCGGGGTGATCGTCCCGAGGTCCGTGCCCACGTTGAATCCCTGATACCAGTCCCAGTCGGCTGGGTTGTGCGGCTGCGGCGTCACCTGGATGAAGGACCGAGCGATCGGGACCGGCGAGACCGTGGTGTCGTCGAACTCGCCGTTGATGAACACTTCGCCAGTGGACGACGCGGCCTGCAGGTCGCTGAGCGTGTAGAACGTCTGGTGCGGGGGGGCTTCGAGGTGCTGAGCGGAGAGAAAGCCCTGGTATGGGCAACCCGACTTGAGCGCCTCGACGACCAGCGTCGTCGGCTGCGTCAAGCCGGCCCACTCGAGGTGCCACAGCGGGCCGGCGCCTTGATTCAGGGCGCGGTTGTAGCGCTCCGTGCCCACCGCCAGCTCGTCGTGTACCTGATCGGTCGTATAGAGGACCTCCATGAGCGGCACCGTCCCGGCCGCTGGCGCGGTAAGCACCTCGAACGCGGGCGCCGGCGGCGTCGTGTCGCTCATGTGCTCGGCCATGTCGGCCGACGTGAAGTAGTACTGGCGGTGCTGCGTCGAATTGCAGTCCGTGCAATTCCACATCAGGCTGACCTGCGAAGAATAGATGGTCTGCGTCGACGCGCTCGCCGCCGACGGCACGTAAAAAACGATCCCGTCGTCGCGCCAGCTCTGCGAGATCAGGGACGCTCGCTCGCTCGAGTCGGTCGTATAGATCTTGAGCCGGCTCTCTCGCCAGCCCAACTCGGTCTGCATCGGGTAACCCGCGACTGCGTAGACCGGCTCGAGCCCGGGGCCACTCGTGGGGTAGACGTAGCCGAGCGTCGGGCTGGACGAGACCGACGACTGCCAATTGAACGGCTCGTTGAACACCGATAGGCCGGGAGCCATAGGGTCCGCGGGAAGGGGGGTGCTTCCGTCCCAAGTGGGCGGCATTAGGAACACCGCCAGCGCCGGGCTTACGGCGCCGCCCGCGTCGGGGCCGTTGAGGTTGTTCTCCAGATCGTACCCCTGGCGAAGCCCGGAGCATCGGTAGATAGCGTTGTGAATCGTGAGTGAGCGGTCGGCGTTATTGGTGATCTGATCCGCGCTCGGAAGCGGATAGACCCGATAGTCGACGGCGCCTTCGACCGGATCGAAATCGATGCCCACCGAGTCCTCGCGCTGCGTGGCGACGATGTTCGTCAGCTCGGGCAGGTCGGGCAGACCGCTGTCGCCGACTTCAACTTGCCCCGTGGACGCGTCGGGAGCCTCGGCATCCGTCACGCCCTGGGGACCGCCGCCTCCGGAAGAGGGGCCGCCGTCGGCGTGCTCACCCGCGGACTTCGAGCCGCAAGCGAGGACCTGGGCCGTGAAAAGAAGGACCAGGAGCGTACATCCGCGCATGGCAAGGTGTCCTCGTTGTGAAATCCGGCGGACTGCGACCAGACGCCGGCCTCGGGCACTATAAAACATTAAGGCTCTTGCCGATTTCTTATCGATTCTCGAACGTCCGTCAAGCGCCAACTATCCGCGATCGCGGGATCCTCTTCGGGATGGGCCACCCGTACGGCTATCTAGCGCCTTCGGCCGACGTGCTTTCGCGGGCCGCCGCGCAGCGGAAGCTCAAGCGGCTCTTCCAGCAGGAGCGAGCGGTCCTGGCCGTCGTGGCGACGGTAACACCGCCCAGCCCAGCCAAGGCCACACCGGCGAGGAGATGACTTCACGATTCGACGCGGAGGGCCGGATCGCCAAGGTCGCCCCCCTTGTGCCGTAGCAAACGAACGACGTGAGCGAGCTCGTTAATCCGAACGATCCCGATAGCCAGCGCGATCGCCACGTACAGGCCCCCGTCAATCGCAAGGCGAACAGCACCGATGCGCCTCATATAGCGGTCCGCAACCAGGACGAAGGCGGCAAGGACGACGCTCTTGCCGAAGACGCGGATATTGCGGTCGTCCAGCGGGGTGTCTCGATAGCGTGACAGCATCGCGACGACGACGCACGCCTCGCTGGCGATCACCGAAGCCGCGGCACCTGCGCATTCGCCCCCCTCGCCCACCAGGCGGCGCCCGAGCGGGACGAAGATGAACATGAGCACCGCCGTGACGAACACGGCGCCGATCGAAATGATCGTCACAGACCATCCCCTCCCTTTGATTACCAAATTCATGGCAAACATCGTGTTCATGTACGTCATCATGAACACCAGCGATAGGATCGATAGCCCCGTGCTTGCGGGCGCATACTTGGCGCCGAATGCGTAGTGGATCATGACCTCCGAGCCTGCAGAAATCAGAACAGTGATCGGCACGATTGCCACCACGATGCCTTCGAGACAACGCCGAAACACAGCCAGCCCCTCCTCCTCGGATCGCGCTTGGGCGCGCGAGAGGAGCGGCATGACGATCCAGAAGAGAAGAGGAGTCAGCAGGCTGCACAGATACGCCAGGTTCTGAACGGCGGCGAACCAGCCCACTTCACGCTCGTCGACGCGAATGAACTCGAGCACCGACATGCCCAGACTCCCCAGAATACCGAGTGCCAAGGAGTTGACGAAATAGGGAATGCTCGCAACGAGGGCCGCCCGCACCGAAGAGACGTCGACGCGAAAGCGAAGGTGCGCTTGACCCGTGGTGGCCGGGAGGATGATCGCAGCCCTTACCAACTCTCCGACCAGGCCAGGCAGCGCGAGGACCGGAAGAGGGGCGTCGAAGTGCAGCCCGACGAGCAGGCCAATGCCCCAGACAACCTTCGTCGCGATGTTCGCGACAACGGCGGGGTTCACGCGCGAGATGGCCTGAAGGACGACGCCGAGCGTCGCGTTGAGCGCCATCAAGAGGCAAGTGACGCCGAACACCGAGGCGGCAAACATGATCTCGCCGGATCGCCCCGTGGCCCAGAGGACCCCGATCATCGCCGAAAAGAGGACGAGGCTCATCGCCGCACGCAGGGCGAACACTCCTCCGACCACGTCCGAGGCGTATTTCGGACGAACGGCAGCCTCCTTCATGATGTGCATGTCGATCCCGAGTCCGAGAGCCGCAAAGAACATGGTGGCGAAGCTCTCTGCGAATCCGAAGTGGCCTTGACGCACCGGCCCCAGATGCACTGGAACTCGCAGCTTGACGATCATCGCCACCGACCAGGTGATGATGAGCGAGCCACCCATCTTGAGGCCGTTGCGCAGCGCCACCCCCATCTCGTGGGCGCGCACGTCGTCGACCGGCGTCCCGTCCCCGCTGGACGGAGCCGCGGGCTCCTTCATTCCAACGCCCCTGTCGCCTGGGCGCGCATAGTCCGCCCGAGGATGACGATGAACTTCGGGTCGCGCACGAGGTACCGCTTCCACAACCGCCGCGGCTCGCGGCTCAACCGATAGAGCCACTCGAGCCCCGCGTTCGACATCCAGCGCGGCGCTCTGGCGACCGTGCCCGCCACGAAATCGAGTGAAGCCCCGACGCCGAGCAGCACGGCAGGACGGAGAGCGTCCCGTGTCCGGTCGATCCAGACCTCCTGTTTCGGAGCGCCGAGGGCCACCAGCACGAGGTGCGGAGCCGTCGCACGGATGCCGTCGACGAGCCTGTCGCGCACCTCCACAGGGTCGCCGGGATCGATCCTGGGCGCATCGACTCCCACCACCTCTAGCCGCGGAAGTCGCTCGCGGAGTTTGTCCCGGGCGAGGGCAGCAACGCCAGGAGCACCGCCGAGGAAATAGACACGCCAGCCTCGCTCGGCTGCCCGCTCGAGAAGAAGGGGAACGAAGTCCGAACCCGAGACCTTCTCCGGCAATGGCTTGCCCAGTAGCCGGGCGGCCCAGAGCATGGGCATCCCGTCGGCAAGGGAGAGGTTGACGCGCGAGTACGAGTCTCGAAGGCCCGCGTCTTCATCAGCGAGGACGACATGGTCCACGTTGGGCGTAAACACAGCCCCGCCTTCACCCAGAGCGACGAGCTGCTCCACGCGCGCAAGTGCACCGTCCATCGTGACGGAGTCCACGGGCAACGTCCCTATCATCAGTCGACTCGAAGGCGACATGGATCGCTCTCGCCGATCAAGCATCGACCGCAGAACGCGAGCGAGGTTCGCGGCGCACCCTGACCGATACGACGGGTTCCGGTGCTTCGACGAGTGAGTCGGGCGGCACCGACGCGCGGAGAAGACAGTTGGCGGTCACCTTCGATCGCGCACCGACGGTAATTGGGCCAATCAACGTACTCCCGGCGCCGACGTGGACGTCCCGTTCGACGACGGGCGCGCCCACGACGCGGCTCGCGGGATCCGTACCCATCCCCAGAGTCACGTTCTGAAACAATATCGCTCCGCGCTCAACGCGTGCTGCACGACTCACCGCCAACCCCATACCGTGGACAATCACGATCCCCGGCTCGAACCGGGCCTCCCAGTGAACGTCCGAGCCATAGACGTGACGAATCATGCGCGACGCAAGGCGAGGAGCGAGGGGAACCCCCGCATCGGTGCAGAAGCGCATGAACCGGCAAGCGGCGAGCATCTGAAAGCCGATCCGGGTGACGAGATCGCGCTGGAGCGGCGTATCGGCGTCGCGCGTCGCACCGGCGTACTTCGCGTCGTAGTGCCGGAGCATCGCGTGATCTTCACGCACCGATTCGAGCATCGAGCGCCAGGCCTGACGCACGCGACCCGCACCGGCTAGAGGAGGACGCGGGATCACGACTTGTCACCCTCTCGCGCGGTTCGCACCCACTCCCGTTCGCGCGCGGGTGATGAGCGAAGCGCGAGTAACACCTTCCACACCATGTAGACCGGCACCCAGAGCAAATCCAGGATGACGCGAGGTCCGACGCGCGCCAGCCAGACGCCGCGCAGCACGTAGACCGCGAGACCCACGGCAGCGGCACACCATGGCGCGAGTGACCACCAGGTACCGTGGCCAAGCCAAAACCACGCGACGGAAGCAAAGACGCCGGCGCAGATCGCGAACGCAACGTAGGTCAGCGGAGGAACGAGGAGGTCGGCCGCGAGATCGATGAGCACCGGGTTACCGCGTCGAAATCCCTCGCGCAGCAGCGGAAGGGTGTGCCGTCGGGCGAGAGCCCATCGGCCCCCCTCCCAGCGCTGCCGCTGACTTCGCGACGCGGACTCCGACGACACCATGTCCCCGAAGACTCGCGCGTCGCCCGCGTAGTGCACCCGATGGCCGGCGAGGCCGAGGCGGACGCCATACTCCACGTCCTCCACGAGGGAGAAGGCCTCGTGGGGAACCTGCCCTAGCAGCGCCGTGGAGAACGCCATCCCGTTGCCGCGGAGCCCTGCAGACAAGCCAAGCCGCTCCCGGGCACGGGAGCGGACGTCATGAAACAGCGTGAAGGCGATGTGCATCAGCCGGGTACGCCACGAGGCCTGAGGATTCGCAACACAGTATTCTGCCTGCACTGCGTTCGCGCCAGCGCGCAGCCGGGCGTCGAATGCCCGCAAGAGGTTCGGGGTCACACGCGTGTCGGCGTCGACGACGACGAGCGCGTCGGCGGCCCCCTCCCGGAGGGAACGCTCGAAAGCAAAGGCGAGCGCGTACCCCTTGCCCCGGCGGGACGAATCGTTGCGCACGATGACGGTCGCACCCGCGGCCGTGGCCCGCGCCCCGGTGTCGTCGATGCAGTTGTCGGCAACGACGATCACGCGACGCAAATCCGCCGGGTAGTCGACGGTCAGAAGGCTCTCGACGGTATTTGCGATCCCCGCCTCTTCGTCGTGCGCCGGGACGACGACGTCGAACCTAGTCCCGAACGTGTCGAACGAGGCGGGAGGTCGGCCCTCTCGCGACAGGACTGCAAGCGCCGCGAGGTACCCGGCCCACGCCAGCACCGGCAACGACAGAACGACTAGCCCGACGCTGATCAGCATGCTCCAGAGTGGCCAAGCTTAGCAGGCCGCCACGCTACGCCACGTTACGGCGGGTCGCTACGTCGAAGCCTACGCACGCTCGGGCGACTCGCGTGCGGACCGTCGAGCAAGGTGTTCACGTACTTGAGCAGTTTCTCCGACGTAAAGGGCTTCTTCAGGAATGCGTTCGCGCCGACATGCTCTGCCTGAGCCATGTCTTCGGGCGAACCCCGATCGCTCATGACCAGGATGGGCACGAAGCGGAGCCTCATGTCCTTCTGCATGTGCTCGCATAGCTCGAAACCGGACTCGCGCGGCAAGGTGAGGTCGAGGCACACGAGATGCGGTATGCGCGTGGCCATGAACTTCACGGCGCCGTGGTAGTCGGCGGTCGTCTCGACGTGAAAGTCATGGCGACGCAGAATGCGCTCGATGGCGTCGCGCTCGGGTGGATGGTCCTCAACGACGAGCACAACGCGCTTCGTGTCAACGCTCATCGTTTCCATGTGCACACTTAGCTAGCGCCACGCCCCGAAAGAACAATGGGCACGGTCTTGAGAATCAGCTGGAAGTCTTGCGCGAGACTCCAGTGATCGATGTACTGCATGTCCAGGTACATCCACTCCTCGAACGAAATCTCGTTCCGCCCGCTCACCTGCCAGACGCACGTCAGCCCCGGGCGGACCGAGAGCCTCCTGCGCTGCCAGGCCTCGTAACGGGCGACCTCGGAGGGAACCGGCGGACGGGGCCCTACGATGCTCATCTCGCCTCGAAGGACATTGAGCAACTGGGGAAGCTCGTCGATGCTGAACTTGCGGATGAACCTACCCACGCGAGTGATGCGCGGGTCGCGGCGCATCTTGAAGACGGGGCCATCCTGCTCGTTTTGCGCCATGAGCTTGGCCTTGAGCTCTTCCGCGTTCACGACCATCGAGCGGAACTTGAGCATGTGGAAGGGCTTGCCGTGCCGTCCCACTCGCATTTGTCGAAAGAGAACGGGGCCCCGCGAGGTGAATCGAATGATCGCGGCCACGGCAAGCAACAACGGTGAGAGCAGAAAGAGCGCCAAGGACGACGCGGCGATGTCGAAGAGCCGCTTGAAGGCCGACTGCATCGGCTTGTGCCGGACACTGAGGTAATGAACGTACCCGTCCGCGATGGCGTTCTCGTGCGCAGGGCGAGCCCGCCCGAATCGGAACCCGCACGCCGGAAGAGCGAAGGGAATGCCGAAGCGCTCGAGCACGCGGATGGCAGACTGCATTTCGGCGCGCTGCGAGTCCCCGTTGCCCGCGATCAGGACCTCGCTGACGACCTGTCTCTTCAGGACCTCCTCGAGATCGTTTGCCATGCCGAGAACCTCGGCGGGAAGGCGCGAATGCACGGCCTCGTCGGCGAACCGCAGGTAGCCGACGACGCGACGATGGTCCTTCGCGTCTCTGATCTCGAGACCCGTGTGCCGACCCAGCGGCCCGATGCCGATCACGAGGATGTCTTCGATCGGTACCTCGCGGCGCCGCAACCAGCTCGTCGTGAGCCGCAGCCAGAGGATCCAAGGGACCGCCACCACGTTGAACCGCGGCAAGTCGCTGCCGGCGGCGTACCGCGGCACGACGAGGCGGAGAATTGCCATCACCGCTAGCATTACGCCGAGAAGAATCGCGGTGAGGGCTACGTCGCCACCAATGCCGCGGCCGTTCCAGACGTCGTAGTGCCGAAGGAGGCGCCCACCGACGGTCCACACGAGAATGGACCCGGCGGCCATCCCAAGAAAAACCATCCAGTGCCACCCGAACTGGCCGGGCAGCAACGTGGCCGCGACCGCCGCAGCGGTCAGGATGACGCAGTCGCCAACGAGGTTCAGATTCTGCGCGGTTTGATTGGACATAGTGCGACCCATGGTCGAGGCTTGGTCAAGGGAGCGCATGGCGCGGGCGGACGGTTCTACCGTCCGACAAGCTAAGGGGTCTTCCTACCGGCAGCATTCCATGTGGTACCACAGTCGATGAGGCTGTCCAGGCCCACGACGAGCTCGTTACGCCGAAATTTACCGGCTCTTCGTACGTCGCGAGAAGGTTACTGTTTTATTGAATTTTGGCGAGCTCGAGGGCGAAAGAATCGCGCGTGCTTCGCGCGTGTTTCCGACCGCCACTTCATCCGATCGGTCAGTCCTCTGGAGGGCCGAGGACCTTCACCAAAAGCTGCAGGGCGTCGGGCTCCAGCTGGATGAACTTCAGCCCCACGTCGAAGCGAGCGGGAGCGTCTGGCCCCAGAGGCTCGATCCAGACGACCTCGGCTGTGTAGGTCACGGGGGGAACATCCGGCAGGAAGAACTCCATCTTCAGGAGCTCGCCGACGCGGCGGGGCTCGTCGCTGAAGATGCGGATCCCGCCGAGGCTCACGTCGACCGGCTCGCGCTGGCGGGCCAAAAACTCCATGCCCGCGGGACGACAGTAGAGCGCCGCCCGTATCCGCCGGTCCTTTCGACGGTCCATGCGATAGCCTCCTGGTAGCAGCGTCGCTCACCAGGGACGCGGCGGGCAAGGCTGAATTTGCGCCGGAATGGCACGAAAGGTCCTCGAACGGAGTAGAGTGGCGGCCGCCTTCTCCATGCGCCTTTTGTGCTTTCAACGCCCTTCGACGGCTCTTGATGGCTGACTCGTCCAACGCCCTCCGCATCATCACCAGCCTCAGGTTGGGTGAGCGAGTGCTGTCGAGATGCGACGACGGGCTTCTGGGCGCCGAGTACGCGCTCTTCGAAGTCTCCGACATCGTGCTCCGCGCCACGGACCCGGTCACGGTCCGGGAGGTGGGATACATGACGACGGCGCGGGACGCGCTCGACCGTCTGGTGCGGTCAGGCGTCACCCCGGAGCTCGCGGAAGAGGCGGCACGATCGATCTCGCCAGAAGCGGCCCTCTCGTTCGCGCGGGGAACGACCGCGCGCGGGCTGGCCAAGAAGCTGGGGGCGCAAGAGCTCTTCGACGGCGCCATCTACAGCGCCAGCACCCAGCGCTACGAGGGCGCGTGGCTCGACCTGCGCTCGCTCACGACCGCGCTGGGCGTGCCGTCGGCTCCCGTCGCCCTCCAGGCCTTGCATCTTTCCGCCACGCTATCCGAGGTTTCTCCCACGACACCTCTCCACATGTCGACGGCCACCGCGACCCGCGACCGTCGCCCCGGCGAGCGCACGCATCAGCGTGTCGTCCTCGACACGGCTTCGGGAGTCCCGAGCGCCCTTCGCAAGCTGGCGCCGCTCTCCCGACCGATCGAGGTCGAACCGGGGCGCGACCGCATGCTGCGTCGGGCGTTGCTGGCGCGCGTCCGCGAGAGGCTCGCACCGGACTCTTCGCCCCGGCACAAGGCGCACCTCGGGATGCTCGAGGGGGCTCTCGCGTCGAGGACGATGCCGCTCGGACCTCTCGCCGATCCCGAGATGCGCGCCATCGAGCGGCTCCTGGCGAGCGGCAATGTCGAGGGCGTGACGGAGAGGCTCGACGAGCTCGAAGGCGCTCGTGGGCGCCTCCCGGGCATCCGCTACTTGCGCGCCCGGGCCGCCCTCTTGCGCGGAGAAGAGCCCCCGCGTCACATCGCGCAGGCCCTGTCCGAGCTTGCCGACGAGGAGAAGGGCTTCCACGAAGCCGCTCTCGTGGCTGCGCGAACCTGGCTGGCGGCGGGCGAGGACGCGCACGCCCGCTACTTCGCACGACGGCTCTTCGACGACCCTTCCGCCGGAGACAGCGAGCGCCTGGTGGCCCTCGAGATCCTCGAGGCGACGACGGCCACGGATCGTTCGCAGCTGCCCCCTCCGACGTCTTCCTCTGGCCCTGACTCCTCGATGCCCCGCATCCCTCCCACGGCGAGGCTCCCGGCGTTCCCGTCGCTTGCCAACGTGCCGCCACCCCTGGCACTGCCGCCCGGTCCTTCGCTCGTTCCTCCGCCCCGGACGGCACCCTCATCCCCGCGGCCCCCTCGTCCGTCCCGGCCACCCTCGACCCGCCCGGCCGCTCCGCCGGCGACGCCTCGACCGCCTCCGCCTCGGTCCCCTCCACCCCCTGCGCCGCCCCCTCCCTCTTCCGCCCCGCCTCGGCCATCGTCGTCGCGTCCTCCGCCGCCCAAAGGGCGGTCGCGACCGCCCGCGGCCGTCCGCCGCTACGAGCCGGAGCTCGTCGAATCGCTTGCCCTCCCCTTCGGTGCCAGCGAGGCGACGCTGGGTGTGAACGACCTGCCGGTGACTCCTCTGCAGGCGCGAATCGCCCTGACCCGCCTCGCGCGGGATCTCGCACGCGACTATCGGCTCGCGTACGGCAAGACGCTCCGATGCAACGTGCTCGCGGTCGACGCCATGCAGCAGCACATGGCGCACCGCTTCCACGGCGCAGCCATCGCGGAGCCCACCGTCGCGTGGGAGCTCCGCCGGCACGGGGCGCTCCTCAGCGAGATCATCGCCCGGGCTCTTGGCGGAGCATGGGTTGACGTCGGGCCGAGCGAGCCAGGGTACTGGGCGATGGTGGTCCCGCCCGCGACTCGCACGTGGCCCATCGGCCGGGTGTACCGCTTCGTTGCGCTCGGACACCGGGAGCGAGACCTAGTGAGCTACTACCTCGATCTCGAAACCAGGGCTCGTGCCGCGGGCGCGTGATAGTAGCTCCGGCAACTTCGTCGACATGGGAGGGGCCCCGATTAGCGAGCGCCAGGCGCTTCTTGCGCAGAAGACTCCTATGTTGCTCTGCAACACTGGGTACTATGGGACCCTGGCTGCCGTGCGTTCCCTCGGGCGCGCGGGGGTCCCGATCGCGACCGTTGATCCTTCGCATGTGACGCCGGCGCGCTACTCACGGTACGCCACCCGGCATCTGCGTTGTCCGCCGTTCGAAGAGACGGATGCGTGGGTCGAGTGGCTGCTCCAGCTCGGCGCATCCGGTCCCCGGCAGGCCATCTACGCCACGAGCGATGACGTCTCGTTCGCGCTTGCCCTCCATCGCGACACCCTGTCCTCGGCGTTTGCCCTCTACCAGCCCGACCTCAAGACGATGATGCGCATCCTCGACAAGGGCCAGTTGCTGGCCCAGGCTCGCGCCGTCGGGATCGACGTCCCCGACTCCTGGCTCCCAAAATCCCGGGGCGACGTGGAGCGACTCGCGCGCGACGTGGACGGCACGTGGCTCGTGAAACCGCGCACGCAGGTCTCCTTCAAGAACCATACGAAGGGGACCGTCAGCCGTCCCGGAGCCAAGGCGCTCCTCGCCGAGTACGATCGCTTCGTCGGCCACGGCCTCTTCGACGGGGGGGAGATCGCACGGCGGTTTCCCGAGGCCACGCAGCCCATGATTCAGCGATACTATCCCGAGGCGATGGAGGCGATCTACTCGCTCTCGGGTTTTCGCGATTTGTCGGGGAAGCACGTCGCGCTGCTCGCCGCGACAAAGGTCTTGCAGCGTCCGCGGCGGCTTGGCGTCGGTCTGTGCTTCGAGGGCGCTCCGGTCGACGCGCACCTGGCCGCGCGAGCCATACGCCTTTGCGAGCGCATCGGTTACTACGGCGTCTTCGAGCTCGAGTTCATCCTGCACGGCGATCGCGCGCTTCTCATCGACTTTAACGGGCGCTTCTACAACCAACTCGCCTTCGACGTTGCTCGCGGCATGGACCTCGCCGGGTTGGCCTACGCTGGAGCGGTGGGCGACGAGGCCGAGGCCGGGCGGCTCATGGCAGGAGTGCCCACCGACGCGGACCGAGAGGATGTCGCATTCTGCAACCGCTTCGGCTTGGAAGTGACGATCGGCGCGCAGCGCCTCTTTGGGGCGATGTCGCGGCAAGAGGCGACACAATGGCACAAGTGGCGCACTGTGCCCGGCCGGAGGATCATCGACGCCGCGGCGGACGAAGACGATCCCCGCCCTTTCGCTTGCGACGTGGCCCAGCAGATCTTGCACTACGTGCTCCACCCTCGCGCCTTCGTGAGACAAATAGGTCTCGGCGGATGAAGACCTCGCGACAGAGAAGGAACGGCCATTGAGTATCGAAGACACCAATGTGGCAATTGTCGGCACCGGTCCCTACGGACTTTCGCTCGCCGCACAGCTCCGCTCCCGCGGGGTGAACTTCCGTATCTTCGGCCCACCCATGAAGTTCTGGCGAGGGATGCCGGTCGGGGTGAATCTGAAGTCGCTAGGGTTCGCGACGAACATCTACGTGCCTGAGAGGGGACACACGTTCCCGGAGTGGTGCCGCCAGCAAGGCCTCGAAGATTTCGAACCGTGCACGATGCAGTCTTTCGCCGAGTACGGGATGTGGATCCAGCGTCGCTTCGTGCCCGACCTCGAGCCCGAAGAAGTGACTCATGTATTAGCGACGGCGCGCGGATTCGAGGTCACGCTGGCCAACGGCATGCGCGTGAACGCGCGCCGGGTGGTCTTCGCAACAGGACTGTTTCATTTCGCGCAGCTCCCTGACGCGCTGCGCGACCTGCCGTCCGAACTGGCGATTCACACGTTCTTCCTTTCCGACTATTCGGCGTTCCGGGGGAAGGAAGTGGCTGTCATCGGCGCAGGCGCGTCCGCGATCGAGGCGGGCGCGCTCGTCCGGGAAGCTGGAGGCTCGGCGCAGGTGCTCGTGCGCGAAGCGGAGGCGATATTCCACGGTCGCACGGATCGGGTGCGTCCGCTCATCGAGCGAATACGCGCGCCAACCAGCGTGCTCGGAGCCGGGAGATACAGCTGGTTCGCGCAAGAGGTTCCGTTCGCAATCCACTTCTTGCCCGAAGCTCGCCGGATACGCATCGTCAAGAAGCACTTCGGTCCAGCGTCGCCCTGGTGGATCAAGGACCGAGTGCTCGGCAAAGTGCCCATCCACGTGAACAGCGAAGTAGTCGCCGCGCGTCCTGCGGGAGACCGGGTGCGGCTCACCGTCCGTCACAAAGGTGAAGAAGAGCGGACGCTCGAGGTCGATCGAGTCATTGCCGGGACCGGATACGACGTCGACCTTGCCCGGCTGCCCTATCTGGACGCGGAGCTTCGCGGGCGTATGCGTCGGACGGAGCGAGCCCCTCTTCTGTCGATGAATTTCGAATCTTCGGTGAGCGGCATCTACTTCATAGGTCCCGTATCGGCGATGAGCTTCGGTCCACTGTTCCGATTCGTGTCCGGGGCGGAGTTCGCCGCCCATACGGTCGCTCGCCATGTTGCTGGTCCGCTTGCCGAGATCAAAACCATCGCAAGGCGGTGGATGCCGAGTTTCTCTCGGCCTCTTTGACGCTCTAAACTCAATACGGTTCGTCTCCTGCGGCCTTCTGCGTGCTCGAGAGGACGGCTCCCGGGCTCTTGTCGGCCGGAGCCATCGCGGCGGGTGAAGGAGCCGGTGCGCCGGCCGGGGGCGCATACGGCATGAACGGGAGCGTGAAGGCGTTCTGCATGGACGGCACGCGCGGGAAGAGGAAGTTGGGCACGTGCGCCCAGTCGCCCAGCATGATGGTCGTGCCCGTCCCTCCGAGGTGCGACAGGGCGTCGTAGGCGTGGACCATGACCTCCATCGGCGTGACCCCCGCCGTCTCCGCCTTGCGCTCCTCGGCGTGCGCCTTGGCCATCTGCTTGGTGGCCTCGGCGTCGGCCTTTGCTTCGATGATCTTCTTCGCGGCATCGGTCTCGGCGCGCATCCGCTCTATCTCGGCCTGCGCCTTGGTGACCTTCTTCTGCGTGTCGATCGCGGCGAGGTCCTGCTCCGCCTTGAAGCGCGCCGTCTCCGCGTCTTTGGCCAGCTCGAGCTTCTGCTCTTCGGTCTCCGTCTGAAGCTCCAGCGTCTTCTGCGCGGCGCGTGTCTCGACCTCGAGCTTCTTCTGCGCGGCTTCGGCCGTGAACACCTGCTGCTTCTTCTCGGCATCCCACGCGATGGCCGCCTGCTGGCGCGAGGCTTCTTGCTCGCCCGCGATCTTCTGCCGGATCTTGTCGGCGATCTCCGGCGCATAGTTCACGCCCTCGAGCGTGACGCTCGAGATCTCGACGTGCTTGCCCGCCGTTCGCCGGCGCACCTCGGCCTCGACCTCGTTCTCGATCGACTCGTTCTTCTTCTGCAGTTCGGTATATGAGTGCCGGGCGAAAACGCCCCGGCAAGCGCTGCGGAACTCGGGCCCGATGACCTCGTCGTAGTAGTTCGGGCCTATCTCGGTATCGAGCTGGTAAAGCTCGGAGACGATGGGACGATAGATGACGCTGAGCTTCAGGTCGAGGTCCAGGCCCTCGGCGCTCTTGGTGCGAACGTCCTCGCTACGCGTCGAGAAAGTCACGTCGAAGTCGTCGACACGGTTCGACGTGCAAGAAAGAAAGCAGAATCCGAGTTTGTACTTGCCCGGAGGAAGCACTTCGCGGCGCAACCCGCCCCCGGTCGGTTCGAAATAGAGGCCTCGATGTCCCGGTTCGACGGTGGTGGCCGCACATCCACTGGTACTTGCTGCCGCGGCGACGAGCGCCGCGCAGGTCATCGCTATCTTTTTCATGGTTTCTCCTTTTCAACGTTCAATCATCCCGATTCGGGAGGCGGCGGATCGAGCCTCACGCCTCCCCCGAGCCATCCCGCCAGGTCGCGCCCCACGCGCATCATGCATCGATAGACGATGGGCGCCCCCTGTTCGGCCGACACCAGCCCGCCCTCGCGACACCCGAGTTGCGTTTGTCCGAGGTACACATTGCCGTTGCGCGTCCGGAGCGTGGCTCGCACGTCGAGCCCGACCACCACGCGACCTCCAGGCTCGAGATCGGCGTCGGCTCCCGTCACCTCGACGAGCACCGTCCATCCTCCGTGACGCGCCACGACGTGGTCGCGGTGCGCATCCGCCCAGGGGACGGCCGCGGTCGATACCGCAATTCCGAGCGCGGACTCGAGTTCGCCGTACACGATGTCCGACCCGCGCACCGGCAGGGGATCGGGGACCGCAGTGCTGCGGCTGACGACCTCGAGCGGCGTGGCATTGGACGGAGTGGGAGTCACCGGGGGACCCGCCGTGCGAATCAGTGGCACGATGTGCGGTATTCCGCCGCAACCCACGAGCAGCGCGGCAAGACTGAAGAGCGAGAGGCCCACACCGCGCATGCACGGGCACTAGAGCAAGCGCCGAGCCACGCGCGCGCCGCGCGAGATCGCGCATGAACGCACCGATTGCCGGGCGTCGCATGCACGCTGCACTCGAGACGAAGGGGCGAACCGTCCCGCAGTCAGCGCCGCCCGCAGCGCGCGACAAGGGCGAGAAGCCACTCTCTGCGCCCGCCGGAGCTGCCCGCAAACGGTGAGTCGGCGTCGGTGATCGCCCGCTTCACGTCGGCAATTGCAGCGGAGTCGCCCATGGCGCACGCGCAGATCGCGCGTTGCTTCAGTACCTCGCGGCCGATGCGGGCCGTCGGGAAGCCTGACGCGGTGGCCCGATCGAGCCACTCCGACGCGCGGGCCCAGTCGTCGTGCCGCGCAAGGTTCTTCCCCGCGAGGTAGGCCGACAGAGGGCCGCTCTCTTCGCCCGCCCAGAGGCCGAGAGAAAACGCACTCGACCACGCGTCTGCGGGACGCCCCGGCTCTCCGATAAGCAAGGCGACGACCGCTCGCCGGGCCGCAGGATCACCGACGCTCAGCGCCTTGACCTCGAGGGTGCGCGCCGCGTCTTCGTCGAGGGTCCGGGCCGCGATGGCCAGGTAGGCCTGGGCGGCGGCCCCGCCGCGCTCGTGAAGCAAGTCGTCGTCCGCGACCGCTTCTTCCGCGCGATCCCGCCACGTCCGCGGGGCTCGATCGTCGCCGGCAATGCGGCTGAGGTCGTCCCGGCCGCGCGGCTCGTCGCCGTACCGCGCATCGATCCGGGCGCGATCGAGCCTCGCGTGCCAGTCGTGGGGGTCGCGCTCGATGGCGCTTGCGTACAGGCTCGTGGCGCGGTCGAAGCGGTGCTCGTCGCGGCACTGGTCGGCCGAGCGGTCGAGCGCATCGACCACGTGAGGACATGTGCGCGCCCACACGCTCGGTCGCTCGAACTTGGCCCGCGCGTACGCAAGCGCCTCGGGGGGCATGGTCAACGTCCGCAGCCACGCCCGAAACGACTGGTCGATCTCGCCCCACGTCTGCCCCGCCAGCGTCTCGAGGGAGGCCCCGCCGTACCACGCCTGCACCGTCCCCGGCCCCCAGCGCGTCATCACCCAGTCGACGAACGCGCCGGCCACCGTGTAGCTCTTGTCGGCGTTCTGTCCGAGAAAGCCGAGCGAGAAGATGTTTCTCGTGTCGGGCAGAGTGCCGAGTTCCAGCATCGCGCGTGCCCACTGGCCGTCGGTCAGTTCGTCGTCGTCGGGAGACGTCGCGACGGCAATACCCTCGATGAGTCCGGGGTTCGGGATTAGGCCTCCCATTCCGCCTGCGACGCGAAAGGGCCCGCGCGCGAAGGTGCCGGCGAGCACGTGGGCCACCTCGTGCCCCAGCACGGGATGCGGATACCCGGCGACCTGGACATAGACCTCGCGGCGCCAGGGCTTCGCGATCGATGTGTCGGCGGCGCCCATGAGCCGTCGCTTCTGGTTCGCGTCGGCGAACACGTACGCCGTCAGGCGGGAGTCGAGGTGCGCTCCGAGCCGGTTCTCGTCGGCGAGAAGCTCTTCTTCGCAATCGCGGAGCAGAAGCGCCACCTGACCGGTGAGGAGCGAGTCGGGATAGACGACATCGCACCTCGACCCCGACGTTCGCCCCCCGAGAGCGCTCGCGATCGAGCCCGCCGTTTGCCAGTGACCAAGACGTGGCCCTTCGACCGTCAGCGCGAGGCTCACGAAGAGAAAGCCAGCCCCCGCCGCCAGACGGCAAAGCGACCCTCGCCTCATGGGCACGAACCGACGACGCCCGGTTCCTCCGCCTGGCGTCTCGGCGCCTTGGCGAACGCCCACCGCGGACGCGACGAGCGCGACGCCCCCCAGAGTGGAAAGCGAAGCGGCCCGGTACGTCCAGAGCTCCGTCCGCACGTCGACGACCGTGTCGTAGAGCGTCCCGCTGAAGTATCCGAAGAACGGGTCGAACGCGAAGATCATCGGCGAGCCGTAGAACCGCGCGACGCTGATGACGATGCCGGCAACGGGTCCCGCGAGCGCGAGCAGCACGCACCAGAGCTTGCGCCGCCCACGCCCGCGACACACCTCGGCGACGACGGCACCCCACACGCCGCCCATCACGCTTCCGAGGCCCGCCGTCAGCAGGAAGAAGACCGCCCCGCCGGAAAGGTCACAAAGGCCGACGCGCACGCCTTGGAAAAGAGCAGTGGCAAATGCGACCGCGGCGAGGAGCACGCCGGTTGCGATGCCGCGCCCGACGGAGGCCAGCGGAGAGATGCCAGCCAGAGCGGACAGCTCGAGCGCGACGGCGAGGGCGGCGGCGGACGGGACCACGAGCCCGCTGGCCAGCGACTGCTCGTAGCCGGGCCCGCCAAAGAGAGGGAGAAAGCCGATCGCCCCGAGGACGACGAAGACGACGACTGCCGCTCTCGCTGTCAGGTCTGCGCCTCTTGCTCGCCGTCCGTCTGCGGCTGATGCGGCGGTTCGATAGGCGCGAGCGGCGGCTCGAGCACGAGGGGGAGCACCTGGTCGACGCGCTTGATGAGGTGGACGGTGAGCTCGCCGCGGATGTTCTTCGGCACGTCCTCGAGGTCGGCCTCGTTGCGCGCAGGGACCAGCACGACGCGTATGCCGGCGCGATGTGCTGCGAGCAACTTCTCCTTGATGCCCCCCACCGGGAGCACGCTCCCACGAAGCGTAATCTCTCCGGTCATCGCGACGTCCTTCTTCACGGGGCAGCGCAGCAAGAGGGAGGCGACCGCGACGAACATCGTCACCCCCGCGCTCGGGCCGTCCTTCGGCGTGCCGCCTTTGGGGACGTGCAGGTGGAGGTCCATCGACTTGAGGAACTCGGGATGGAGCCCGAGCTCCTTCGCGCGGCTACGGACGAAAGACACCGCAGTCGCAGCGCTCTCGCTCATCACGCTCCGCAGGTTGCCCGTCACGAGCACCTCGCCCTTGCCGGGCATCGTCGTCGCCTCGATGAAGAGGATGTCGCCGCCCGAGGGCGTCCACGCGAGGCCGGTAGCCACGCCCGGGGTACTCGTTCGCTCGGCCAGATCCGGCAGGTGCCGCGGCGGGCCCAGGATCTTCTCGATGGCCTCGGCGTCCGCCACGAAACGAAGGTCGACCTCGCCCTCGGCCATGCGCATGACGACGTGCCGGCACACCGCGCCGATCTCGCGCTCGAGGCCGCGCACCCCCGCCTCGCGCGTGTACGAGTCGATGACCCGCTCGAGGCCGTCGGGCAGGAAATCGAGACGCTCGTCAGTCAGGCCGTGGGCGCTCAGCTGCTTGGGGGCGAGAAATTCAGTCGCGATGCTGAGCTTCTCGGCCCGCGTGTACCCCGGGCACTCGATCACCTCCATCCGGTCCCAGAGCGCAGGCGGGATGGTGTCCGGGTTGTTCGCCGTGCACAGGAACGTTACCTGCGAAAGGTCGAACGGGACGTCGAGGTAGTGGTCCTGGAACGTCGAATTCTGCTCCGGGTCGAGCACCTCCAGCAAGGCGGACGCGGGATCGCCGAGCATGTCCGCGCCCATCTTGTCGACCTCGTCGAGGACGAGGATAGGGTTCTTGACGCCGACCTTCTTCATGCCCTGGATGATGCGACCCGGCAGCGCCCCGACGTACGTCCGGCGATGCCCGCGAATCTCCGCCTCGTCGCGCACGCCGCCGAGGGCGATGCGGTGGTATCGACGCCCCATCGACCGCGCGATCGACCGCCCGAGCGACGTCTTGCCTACGCCGGGCGGCCCGATGAAACACAAGATGGGCCCCTTCTTGTCGGCGCGCAGCTTGCGAACGGCGATGTACTCGATGATGCGCCTTTTTATCTTCTCGAGCCCGTAGTGGTCCTCGTTCAGGCACCGGCGCGTGTCCTCGACCTCAATCCGGTCCGAGGTGGTCTTGCTCCAGGGAAGATCCGCGATCCACTCGAGATACGTGCGCGTCACGTTGTATTCGGCGGACTGGGGCTGCATCCCTGCCATTCGTCCCAGTTGCTTTCGGACGAGCTTGCGAACCTCGTCGGGCAAGCCGGCGCTGCGGAGGCGCTCGCGAAGCTCGTCGACCTCGTCCTCGTCGCCGCCCTCGCCCAGCTCCTCCTTGATGGTGCGCATCTGCTGGCGGAGGATCTCCTCGCGCTGCGCCTTACCCTCGTCGGCCATCATCGAGCTCACTTCCTTCTTCACGCGAAGGAGCTCGAGCTGCCGGTTGACGATGCCGAGGACGGCGCGGACGCGCCCCTTCGGGTCGAACGTCTCGAGGATCTTTTGCTTGTCCCCGACGCTCGCCTGCTCGGGGGCCAGGTTCGAGGCGATGAGGTCGGCCAGGGCGCCGCTCTCGCGGACGTTGTCGAGGATGCCCGCCGTCTCGCGCGGGAGGTTGGGCATGAGCGCGAGCACCTGGCGCATCCCCTCGCGCAAGCTCGCCCCGAGGGCGTCGAGCTCGACGTCGCGATCGAGCTCCTCGGGGACGCGGCGGATCTTGGCACGCATGTACGGCTCGAGGACCGAAGGCTGCGCGATCCGGAAGCGTGCGAGCCCGTGGAGAACGACGGAGTAGTTGCCCGGCCCGAGCCGCAGCACCTTCACCACGCGAGCGACCGTGCCGATGCCGTAAAGGTCCTCGAAGCCCGGCTCGTCCACCTCGGCGTCGCGCTGGCTCACGATGCCAACCACGGCGCGCTCGTGGCCCACCAAGTCCTCGACGAGGCGAACGCTCCGGGGACGGCCGACGTTGATCGGCACGACGCTCGCGGGGAAGACCACGCTATTTCGGAGCGGCAGGATCGGCAGAAGCTCGGTATCGGAGCCCGAACGCGCGTCGCTCACCATGTGTGGCTATAACATGCCATAGCCCTGGCCCTTTGCGGGGAGCGAACGCCCACGCGATTTCGCGCTCCGGCTCAGGTAGCCTCACTGCATCATGAATCTGCCCAAGCAGTCCTTCCTCGCGCTCGCCGCCATAGGCTGGGCGGACGGGTCCCTGCAGCCCATCGAGGCCACCGGTCTTCTCCGCGCCGCCCGGGAGGCTGGCGTGGCTGGCGACGACTTCGCCGAGGTCGAGCACGCCGTGACGAACAAGACGACGCTCGATTCGGTCGACGTGTCGAGCCTCAGTCCCCAGGACCAGGTGCTCACGTACGCGCTGGCGGCGTGGTTCGCGCAGCTGGACGGCGTAGTGTCCACGAGCGAAAAAGGTCCGCTGGCCGACCTCGGCGACAGGCTGGGGCTGACGCAGCCCATCCGCGTGCGGGCGGCCGCGGCGGCGAACGACATCGCCTGCCTGCCGGGAGGCGGCAGGCCGGAGCGCTACGATTTCCAGAAGCTGTCCGAGAGACTGCGGGAGAAACTGCCGCAAGTGAAGTGACGCACCGGGCGAGCGAGGGGGCTTTCGGTCTCGAGAGGAATGCTTCCTGCTCAGGGCGATCCGGGCGACTCGTCAACCAAGAAAATCACCTGGGCGCGTGCGATGGGACGCGACCGGTCTTCTTGCCACGCTTCCACGCCGACGTTGACGATGCGCCTTCCCTGCTTCGTGAACACGCCCTTCGCGAACGTGTCGACGGGGCGCCCGGAACGAAGGAAATCGACCGTGATGGTCACGATCTTCGGTAAGGCCGTCGTCTCGGACTCCCAGAGTGCCTGAATGATCGCGGTGGACTCGAGCAGCGCGCCGATCGCGCCGCCGTGAAGCGCGGGGATGCTGGCGTTGCCGATGAGCGGGTCAGAGTACGTCATCTTTCCGATCAGCTCGCCCGACGACGCGTCCGCGGAGATCCCGAGGAATCGAAGGTATGGAATCGCCGCGACGAGCGCCGAGACGTCACCCCCCTCCTTCGCCAGACGCACGACGTCCGCCACCGTCGTCACGGCGAGCCTCCCCGGGCGCCGACCGGGCGACCGCGAAAGAGCATGAACGTCCCGTTGGCGACCGCGACCAGATCGCTCTCGCCTTGGTCTCCAAGCGGGTGAAAGGCCTCGCAGCGGACGAAGGCCACGCTCCGGGTGATCTTGAAGCACTCGGCTCGCCCGTGGACCTCCTTGGCCGGCGTGGCGGGCCGCAGATAGTCGATACGAAGATCGAGCGTCGCGATCTGGAAGGCCTGTCCAAGCTTGACGTAGACCGACAGCCCGCAAGCGGCGTCGAGGAGAGCCGTGATCGCCCCGCCGTGGATCACGCCTGTCAGCGGGTTGCCCACGAGCTTGTCGTCGTACGGCAGGGCCAGCGTGACTCGCCCGTCGGTCAGAGACGCGAAGCGGATGCCGAGAGCCTGGTTGTGCGGCACGAAGCGCGCGACGTTCTCGAGCAGGCTCGCGACCGGCACGAAATCGGCGACCATCCGTCAGTCATAGCCAAGGAATCAGCCCACTGCTGCTAACATTTGGCGATGCAATCGGGGCAGCCGAGTCGCACGGCCCTTGGCGCAGCCGCGCTTCGCGCCGCTCATCAGGTGCTCGAGCACGGGCGCATCTTTGCCGACCCGCTCGCCCTGCGCATCCTTGGCCCGGACGCCGAGTCGCTCGTCCGTGAAGCCGGGGACGACCCGGCCCGCCGGAGACTGCGCCTGTTCATCGCGGTGAGGACCCGCTTCGCCGAGGACGCTTTAACCGCCTCCGTCGCGCGGGGCGTTCGCCAGCTCGTCGTGCTGGGTGCGGGCCTCGATACTTACGCTTACCGGACGGCTCTTGGCGATCGACTGCGTGTCTTCGAGGTCGACCACCCTGCCACACAAGCGTGGAAGCGCCAGCGGCTGACCGAGTCGTCCATCGCGTTGCCGAGCGCCCTCAGCTTCGCTCCCGTCGACTTCGAACGCGAGACCCTGGCCGACGGCCTGGCCAATGCGGGCTTCGATCCATCGACGCAGACCTTTTTTACGTGGCTTGGCGTCGTACCCTATCTGTCGGAGGACGCGGTCTTTTCGACCCTGCGGTTCGTCGCGGGCCTCCCTGGGGGTGCCCACGTCGTCTTCGATTATGCGAACCCTCCCTCCACCGAGCACGACGGAGGCGCTGACCACGAAGCGCTCGCGGCCCGTGTGGCGGCGGTCGGCGAGGCTTTCAAGACGTACTTCGAGTCCGATGTCCTCTCGACCAGGCTCGCGGCCCTCGGTTTCCGGGGAATCGAAGACCTCGGCCCTCCGCAGATCGCCTCGGTCTACTTCCCGAAGCGTGCTGGGCCTGCTCGGAGCCGGGGCGGTCATATCGTGCGCGCGACGACGGTTGCTTAGTCGCCGCCTTCTCCGCTGCGTCTTCTTCGCCTTCGCGTGCCTCCTTCCGAGGGTGGCGAACGCGCACGCCGTTGGCCTCTCTCGCGGCGACTACGAAGTGTCGGGCCGCGTCGTCACGGCGCTGTACGCCTTCTCGAGTGCCGAACTGGCGACCGCCGGGCTGCGCGGGGCCGATGCGCTCGTCGAGCACGGCGTCGTCGACGCCACGATCGTCACGGGCGATGGCAAAAGGTGCGCCCCGCATCTCGATTCGGTCGCGGCGGTGGCGGGCGAAGCCGTCCAGGTTCGGGCCACGTTCTCGTGCGATTCTCCGCCTCACGATCTGACAATCGAGTGTCGATTCATCGAGGCACTCCCGGCGGCACACCGGCACATCGCGACCCTTTCCGAGGGGGCTCGCGAGAAGTCGTTCATCGTCGTCCGCGAGAACCCCACAATCGAGGTCGACGTCGGCGGGGCCGACACGGCGAAGACCACCTTCGGCGCGATGGTCTGGACCGGGATCCGCCATATCTGGACCGGGTACGACCACATCGCGTTCCTGTTCGGGCTCGTGCTCCTCGGCGGACGCGCTCGCTCGCTGGTCGGCGTCGTCTCGGCCTTCACGGTGGCCCATTCGATCACGCTCGGCCTCGCTGTCCTTCACGTCGTGTCGCCGCACCCGTCCATCGTCGAACCCGCAATCGCGTTGTCGATCGCGTACGTCGGGTTCGAGAACCTCTACTCCCCCGACCCCGCGAAGCGCTGGCGCATCGCCTTTCCGTTCGGCCTGCTGCACGGGCTCGGCTTCGCATCGGCGCTCATGGCACTGAACCTCCCGCGCGAACGCGTCGCGGCCGCGCTCTTCTCCTTCAACCTGGGTGTCGAGGTGGGCCAGCTCGCCGTACTCGCCGTAGTCCTCCCGGTAGTCCTCTGGGCTCGCCGCTATCCGGCCTTTCGAACCTCCGGTGTGCGGATCCTGAGCGCCGCACTCTCGATCGCCGGTTGCGTATGGTTCGTCTGGCGACTGATCGCGCTGACCTAGGCTAGAAGCCGGCGGACACGATCGCGCCGCCTCCGCCCACCATCGGTGCCGGCGCGATCACCCACCCCGTGTTCGCTGCACTTCGAGGCGCGGTCACGTAGACGACCACGCCCGCCGCCAGCGCGACGCCGCCGAGCACGAAAGCCACCGTGGACCCCGTCGCGGCGCTCGCAGCGTCCTGACGCAGCCCGAGCCCCGTAGAATTGCACTGATCGGTCGGCCCGCACGGGCCGTTGTTCGACTCGTTCAGCTTCGATTTGGCGTTCAGTCCGAGCACGGCGCCGATGCCCAGCCCGACGACCCCCGCAGCCCCGACGCCGATGCCAATCCACCGCCGGGCGGAGCCGGAATCGCTGGAGTGAGCTGCGAGCTCCGCCGGAGAAGATTCGGTGCCGGCGGCGCCCGGGGGCGGTGAAGCGAGCGCTGGGGCGGGCGGCGGCGATGGAGGCATCGGAGCCGCGGGCGGCGCGACCTCGCGAGACACCGGTGGGGCTACTGCCGTCTCGTCGAGGTTGTCGATCCGGATGACCGCTGCCGGGTTGTCAGGACCGAGCCGCGTGCTGATCGTGCGCGACGGGTGACCCGGCGCCGTCACGACCACCACGCGATCGCCCGCATCGAGCGCCATCGCGAGCCCCCACTCCTCCGGAGGAATGGACGCGCCGTCGAGCAGGACCTGCAGCCCCGTACGCGGCACCATCGGGCCGACGGCAATCGTCAGGCGATTGAGCTTGGGCTCGATCGCCTGCGCACGCGCTCGCGCGACCTCGGCCCGCTTGTCGTTGCGCTCGCGGGCGAGCCCTTCAGCGCTTCGAAACTCGGACCAGGCGCTCGCGAGCCGCCCGATCCGTTCGTAGCAGTCGGCCAGATACAGCGTTATCCCGAGCCCGGGAACGAGGCGGTTGCTCTCGGCGAACTTGGCGCAAGCGTCCGCGTATTGCCCCCCCTCGAGGAGCGCCTTCGCCGCGTTGAAGAGAGCGTCCGCACGAGCCACGTCTCCGCCTGCTTGAGCTCGCGCCACCGACGGAGACGCAAGGGCAACGGCGACGACGGTCAGCGTGAGCGCGCAGCGCATCGGAAGGACCAACGACAAAGGTACCACGGCCGAGGGGGCGTGGTAGAGCATCTGGCGAATGCGGCTCTCTCCCGCACACGCCGCCGGCTCGCAGATATCGGCTCCGCTCGCGTTTCTTGCGCTCGCCCTCGTGCTCCACTCTTTCGCGTGTGCCGCCACGCACGCGGGCGATCCGCAATCGGTGCTAGTCGCCTATGCGCGCGCCCTCGAAGACGGCCGGGCAGACGACGCTTACCGATATCTCTCCGACGACGCCCGGCGCGGAATCTCCCTCGAGGCCTTCCGCCGCATGGTCAAGGACGACCCGGACGGCGTGAAAGAGATCGGCCGGTCGCTCGAACGACCCGCCGCACCTCCACAGGTCACCGCGACCATCACGAGCCCGAGCGGGCAAGAGCTGCACCTCGTCCTCGAAGACGGCGCGTGGCACGTGGACGCATCGACGATCGACCTCTACGCGCAAGACACCCCGCGCCACGCCGTTCAGGGCTTCGTCCGCGCTTTGGAACGCAGACGCTACGAGGTCGTCATGCGGTACGTCCCGGACGCTCACAAGGAGGGACTCGACCCCGCGAAGCTCCGGACCGCGTGGGAGGGACACGAGAAGGACGAGATCCAGCAAGTGATCGCCGCCCTCAAACAGGCCCTCCCCACCGCCACCATCGAGGAAACCGGCGAGCGCGCCACGATGCCCTACGGCGCGGGGTCGATGCAGCTCGTACGCGAGCACGGCCTCTGGAAGATCGAGAACTTCGACTGATCGCCGAGCCGCTGGGCTAAAGCGAGAGGGGCGCCCGCTCCCCGGTTCGTATGCGAACCGCTTCCTCGACGTACTCGACGAAGATGCTTCCGTCGCCGACTGCCCCCGTGCAGGCGACCTTCGCGATCGCGCGGATGACAGCATCCGCCTCGTCGTCGGACCCGTACCACTCGAGAAGCACCTTCGAGATGAAGTGCACGGGATACGACCCGCCCCGGAAGAAAGCCTGATACTCGCTCGCCCCTGCTCCTCGCACCGGAATGATCGTGAGGCCGCGGATGCCGATGAGGAGCAGGCGCTCGACGACGGCCTCCAGGCGCTCCTCTCGGATGATGGCTTGCACCTTCTGCATGGCCCGTCCCTCATCCTGCGTCGCCATCATTTCGTCGAGGTTTCGCACGCGACGGCTCGCGAGCGGACCGCCAGCCGACCGCAATGGCAAAAAGAGAAGAACGAAGCGAGCGGACGTTCCGATGACATCCACTCGAAACAGACGCCAAGTAAAAAAAACGTAAAGACGGCGCGAGGGACCGAGCCGGAGCGTCGTCGGCGAACCACCTCCCGCGAAGCGCGGGGAAAACACGAGGGAGTCCGATGCTACAGAAGCTCAAGGAACGCCTAGGCCAGAAGGAGTATCGCCGACTGTTCGCCTTGATCATGGCGAGCAAGGTCGGCGGCGTCGTGCTTCTGCTGGTCGTGATCAAGGCCGTCAACGCTTACCTGTTCACGCCTGCCTTCGCGGATGACGCCGCGGCCGCGACCCCGGCGTACATCAATCCGATAAACACGATGTGGACCGTCATCGCGGCGTTCCTCGTGTTCTTCATGCAGGCCGGCTTCATGATGCTGGAGGCGGGGTTCGCCCGGACGAGGGAGACCGTCAACATCCTCCTCGAAGGGATTGTCGATACGTGCCTCTGCGGCATCCTCTTCTGGGCATGGGGCTTCGCCTTCATGTTCGGCGCCGGCAACGGCTTCATCGGGCACCAGTACTTCTTCCTCCAGGGAGTGCCGGAGACGTACGGCAGCACCGGGGTCGCGTTCCTCGCCTACTGGCTCTTCCAGTTCGCGTTCGCCGACACCTGCAGCACGATCACCTCGGGCGCGATGGTCGGTCGGACCGGCTTCGTCGGGGATCTTCTCTACAGCTTCGGCGTCAGCGGATTTATCTATCCAATCATCGGCCACTGGGCCTGGGGACCGGACGGCTGGCTGACCACGATCCATCCCGTCGCATTCCACGATTTCGCCGGATCCACCGTGGTTCACACGATCGGCGGCTTCGTCGCCCTCACCGGCGCCATCGCCCTCGGGCCACGCCTCGGACGAACGTTCAAGCGCGATGGCGGAGCCATGATGCCTGGACACGACATGACCATCGCGGCCGTCGGCGGCGTCATCCTCTGGTTCGGCTGGTACGGCTTCAACCCGGGCAGCACGCTCTCTGCGATGGACGCCGCGGGGTGCGGCCGGGTAGCGGCCAACACGACGCTCGCCGCGTGCGGCGGGGGTCTGAGCGCGCTGGCGTTCGTGTACCCGCGGAACAAGGTCTGGGACTGCGGGATGACGGTGAACGGATTCTTGGCCGGGCTAGTCGCGATCACGTGCCCCTGTTACTGGGTATCGCCGGGAGGTGCGATCGCCCTCGGCGGCATAGCCGGCGTCGTCTGCGTGCTGGGGATCGATTTCATCGAATGGCTTCGTATCGACGACCCCGTGGGAGCCGTGGCCGTCCACGGATGCTGCGGCATATGGGGAACGTTGAGCCTCGGCCTGTTTGCCTGCGGCAAGTACGGGGCCCCCGGACCGACGGGGGCCGACAACTCCGACGCATCCATCGTCTCGGGCCTCTTCTACGGGGGCGGCGCGAACGTCCTCATCTCGCAGGCCATCGGCAGCGCGGCCGTGACGGCGGCGACCTTCTTTGCCGGGATGGTCTTGATGTATGCGGTCAAGGCTACCAAGACACTGCGCGTATCGAAGGAAGGGGAGCTCGAGGGTCTCGATCTCCACGAGCACGGCGGCACGGCCTACCCGGAGATCGTCGGGGGCGGCGCGACCATGCAGGCGAGCCCCAAGCCGACCGGCGCTTCGGCGCAACCGGCGCCTGCAGAATGACGGAGTGGGCAAGCGACGAGCGGGGCCGCCTCCAAACGACGACCTCGCTCGCGCTTCCGCGCCTCCTCTGAGGGTCAGATCTGCAGCGCCGCCACGACGGGCGCGTGGTCGCTGGTCCCGACGTCCGCCAGCACCTTGCACTCGGTGGCCGTCATGCCGCGACGCGCGCTGACAAGCACGTAGTCGATGCGCCATCCCTGATTCTTCTGCCGCATGCTGCGCCACGGCGGCCACCACGTGAAGAGCGCGTCGTTCGTCGGGTCGAGCGCGCGCGCAACGTCGTCGAGGTCACTCGCGAGGACGCGCTCAAAGAGTGCCCGCTCGTCGGGGCGCTGGCCTACGGCTCCCGGTTTGCGCTCTTTCGCGTGGACATCCATGTCCGTGCGCGCGACGTTGAGGTCGCCGCAGAGGACTAGCTTGTCGCCCGCGGCATGCACGCCGTCGACGTAGCCGGCCATCCCTTCGAGGAATCTCAGCTTCGCGGGATAGTCCTTGCCACCGTTGGGGACGTAGACGCTGGCGAAGACGATGCCGCCCGACACCTTCGCATGAACGACGCGGTTCTCCACGTCGAACTCCGGATGACCGAAGTCCGGTCGCGTGGAGAACACGTCCTTGCGCAGATGGAGCGACACGCCGCTGTAACCCTTGGGTCCGCCGTGCCAGTAATTCCAGTATTCGGGCAGCATCGTGAGGGACTCACCGAGCTGCTCGGGCGTCGCCTTGATCTCCTGCAAGCAGACGACCTCCGGCCGGTCGCGCCGCATCCATTCTACGAGCTGCGTCTCCCTCGCTCGGATTCCGTTGACGTTCCATGTGGCGACTTTCACCGTGGGTCTTCCGGCTCCCTTCTTGCGCTACCGCGTCGCGCAAAATGTAGTACACGAGGCCGCATGCTCAGGGTTTTTTGGCGTACGTCGACGGTCGCCTCGGCAGCTGCCATCGTCGTCGGCGGATGCGGCCCCACCACCTCGGGTATTCAGGGCATCGCATGTACCCAGGACAGCGATTGCAATACCGGCCTATCGTGCCTCAATTCCTTGGTGCAGGGGGACGGTGGAGACGACGGCGGGTGCACCTCTATCGGCAGCCAGTGCCTTGAGCCGTGCCACAGCGACACGGACTGCACGGAGCAGGGATATTTCTGCTTCACGGCGTGTGGTGGCACACCGGCGTGCCTGCCCGTCGTGTCCGTGCCCGGCGCGGCGGCAGATGCGTCCGACGCGCCGGCCGACAGCGCAGGCGATGCCTCGATCGACGTTACGGCCCAGTGAGCCGCCGAGCGGCGTCGGGGATGCGGTGGAGCGCACGGTGAGCTAAGTTGCGCCACAAGGACTTCCAATGCGGTCACTTCGCGCCCCCTCGCTCGTCCTCCTTGGTCTAACAGGCTGCATCCTTTCGCCGTTGCCCGACACGCGGACTCCGGCCGATCGCGCCCACGAAGTCGAGTCGCGCTGCAAGAACTTCAGCGACGGCGCGACCGCGCAGCTCTACACCCCCGAGGCCGTCGATCGCGTCGACCCCGCCTATTCCTACGTGGCTACGGGGAATGATCGACGGGCCAACCTTCGCGGAGCGGCCATCCACGTCCGCCCCCTGCCCGGTCTCTCGTCGGAGTCTATGACGCGAAGCCTCGAGTGCCATCAGGCATCAGTCGCCCTCGGCAGCGCCCAGGCGAGCACGGATGACCCCTACGTTCTGCCGGGCCGGTGGTTGGATCTCGACGTCTCGTCCGAAGGCGACGGGTTCGTCGCATACGCGCGCATCGATTCGATCGCCGACGCGCACGAGGTGCTCGATCGGGCACGCCGGTTCGCGTCGGCACGGTCATCCCCCGCGACCAAGTGATTTCGGCACCGTGATCTCCGGCGGCCTGACGTACGCCGGCTCGAGCGTGGCCAGGTCGTCGGGCATACGCGTCAGAGCGATGCGTCCGATCGCGGAAGCGCGCGGCATGTCGTGGGGCGGCGTCACGACGAGAGAGACTCGCGGTTCCAGCACCGACCAGTCGACCTCGGCCGCAGCATCGCCCGCCGCGACAATGGCCCCGACCGGAGCGATCGCGGCGATCCGCGCGGCAATCTCCTCCACCCGCACATGCGACGGACCTAGGACGAGCGCGCTCCCCCGTCTCGCCTGAACGAACAGCTCGCCCTTGCCGGCCGGAATCAACGCGACGACCAGGTCGCTCCCCCCCAACCCGTGCACCACGGCGTCGAGAGACGTCACGCCCACGAGTGCCGCCCCCGTGGCGATCGCGATCCCCTTGGCCGTGGCCACGCTGACCCTGACCCCCGTAAAGCTTCCGGGACCGATGCCGACACCCCAGCGCTCGACGTCGTGAGCGTCCCAGCCCGTGCGGGTGAACATGGCGCTCACCATCGGAAGGAGCGACTCCCCATGCGCGTTCGAGACGCGGACGGTGTCCTCGGCGACGAGACGATCGTCCTCGAAGAGCGCGACCGAGCCGAGCACCGTGGACGTGTCAATCGCCGCGAGGCGCCTGGGCCGCGTCACGGATCGCCCTCCGCTTCCGGAAGACTGCGTAACGAAGGGGGCTCCCCCACGAACGGCAGCAGGAAGCGAAAGGACGCTCCGCCTGAGGGGCGGTTCTCGCACCAAATCCGGCCGCCGTGCGCCACGATGATGCCCTGGCAGATGGTGAGGCCGATGCCCATGCCGCCGCCGAGGGTCGAGTCGCGGCTGAATTTCTCGAAGATCTGCTCCTCTTTCCCGGGCGCGACTCCCGGGCCGGAGTCGGCCACCTCGACCTCCACCCCCTCGTCGACCCGGCGCGCGGCGAGCTCGATACTGGCGTCGGGCGGCGTGTGCTTGATCGCGTTCTCCACGAGGTTGATGAGTACCTGCTCGACGAGCGACGCGTCGAACGGGGCGAGTGACGCCTCGGTGGGTATGCGTACCTCGACTGGGCGACCTTGCAACGGCTCGTCGAGGCGGTTGAGCGCCACCCCCACGACCTCCTCGAGCGGCAGCCACTCCTTGCGTGCGCGCATCGCACCCGCCTCGAGCGACGTCATGTCGAGCAAGTTGCGAACGAGGCGGTTCAGCCGGCTCGCCTCGTTGGAGATTGTCTGCAGGTACTCCTTTCGACGGGCCGGCGGGAGCGCGTCATCGCCCTCCAGCAACGCCGTGGCGGCACCCATCACCACGGCGAGCGGCGTGCGAAGATCGTGCGATACGGAGCTGAGGACGGCATTGCGCAATCGCTCGGTCTGAGCCTCGCGCTCCCGCTCGCGGACGGCCGCCTCGCTCCGTCGAACGCCTTCGGTCAGATTGCTGATTACGAGCGCGACGAGCAGCATGATGACCAGAGTGAGTACGAAGTGCTCGTTCACCGCAAAACTGAAATAGGGAACCGTGAAGAAGAAATCGAACGCGGCCACGCTGAGCGCGCTCGCCAGAAGGGACGGCGCGTACCCGAAGCGCATGGCCATGATCACCACGCCGAGGAGGTACAGCATCACGATATCGGCAAGCCCCCCCCGGAGCGCAAACCAGGCGATCGCCGTGACGAGCCCGACCATCGTCGGCGCGGCGACGAGCCCCAAGGCAAGGGAGGGCGTGGCTCTCGGACTTGCCGCGATGCTGGTGGCGAGAGTGCGGTTCATGCGATCTGCGATCCGGTCATCGGGGCGCCCGAACGACAAGCGGGTTTACCGCGCCTTTCGATCAAAATGACCTAAAATCAACTTCGCGTCGCCCGATGCAACGAGGAGTGGTAGAGGCAAACGCGTGGCCGCCACACGTCACCGCGAGCCGCCGGCGATCGAAACGGGGCGTCTCGACCCTGCGCGGGGCGTCATGCCTCTCGTCCTGGTCGTCGAGGACGACCGGCGCATGCGCGCATACCTCCGGGCGACGCTGTCGGACCACCAGTTCCGCATCGCGGAGGCCGAGACAGGCGGCGAAGGCCTCACTCAAGCGGCAGGACACAATCCGGATTTCGTGCTCCTCGACCTCGGCCTCCCCGACATGGACGGCATCGAGGTGACGACCAGGCTGCGCGAGTGGACGGCCGTCCCAATCTTGATCCTCTCGGCGCGCTGTGAGGAAACCGACAAGGTCGCGGCGCTGGACGTCGGCGCGAATGACTACCTGACGAAGCCCTTCGGCACGGCCGAACTCCTCGCACGGATTCGCGTCTGGCTTCGCCAATCGCAGCGCGCAGACGCCGATTCGCTGACGTCGGTGCTCGAGGTCGGCAACCTCCGAATCGACTTCGGACGGCGCCTTTCCTTCGCGGGCGGCCGCGAGGTTCGCCTCACTCCGACGCAGTACAAGCTGTTCGGAACGTTGATGCGAAACGCCGGGAAGATCCTCACGCACGAGCAGATTCTCTTCACGGTCTGGGGGCCCGCGTACACGAAGGAAACCCAGTACCTGCGCGTGTACATGGGACAGCTCAGGCAGAAATTCGAGAGGGACCCGGCGCGTCCCCGCTATTTCATTACCGAACCAGGCATCGGCTACCGACTTCTCGCCGAATAGCGGCACCGATCGAGTCGATTTGCCCCTCGCGAGTGGGGAGACTGCGCTGCCGCCGGGTCGAATGAGTCCAGCTCGTTTCTAAGCGATATCGATGGCCGATCGGAAGCGTAAACAGAAGGCTCTTTGATGCAATATTTATCTAAGAGAGCCGTCAATTTACGACATTTTTAGCGACCCGCTGCCTAGATTCCAGCCCGTTGCAGAGCCGAGCGATCACAGCGGTTTGAGTTTCGGCGGGCTGACGTTCGATTCGAACGTTCCGCCGGTGACGGCCGCGTAGGGACCCATCGTGAGGGAGGGTGTCGCCGCACGTGGCGACGCCTGGCGGGAGGCCTTTGTCCATGCCGGAGCCAATGAGGAGTTTGAAAATGGAGCGGTCTATGTACATGCGAACGCGCTGCGGATGGACCCTCGGACTCGCGAGCGTGTTGCTCGTCGAGGGCGTCGCGCTGGCACAACCGGCACCCGCGCCGGCCGGTTCGGCGACGCCTGCCGCTTCCGCGAGCGAGGCAGCGACCCCCGCTACGACGCCGTCCTCGGTCCCCGCGGCGCCGACGGCGCCTCCCCCTGCGCCTGCGGCACCCACCCCTTCCGCAGCACCCGCGCCGGAGCCCTCGCCGTTCGCCCCGCGTGTTCCTCCTGCCGACGGTCCTCCGCCGGGCGCATCGGCACCCGAACCCGCGAGCGAGCCCTTTGCCTATGGCGACTTCACCTGGCTGAACGGAACGAACCGGCAGCACAAGGCGTTGCTCGACTCGCCGCTGTTCACGGGCAGCCTCCTTCTCGACGTGAACTACACCCAGTCGAAGGCGCACCCGATCGACGACACGGTCGTCGGGTCGACCGCCCTATCGCGAGACAACGAGCTCACCCTGGCCTTCATGGGCTTTGGCGGCGACTTCCACTACGAACACGCGCGTGCCCGCCTCATGACTCAGTTCGGCATTCGCTCGGAGCTCGTGCCGCGCAACGACTTCAGCAGCTTTCGCGGCCAGTTCGACCTGCAGGACGCGTTCAGGTACCTCAGCGAAGCGTACGGCGGTTACCACTGGGACGCCCTGCACGGCATCAACCTCGACGGCGGCATATTCATGTCGTACGTCGGCCTCTTCTCGTACGACAACTTCGAGAACTGGATGTACCTGCCCTCGTTCACGTCGGACAATACCCCCTGGTTCTTCAACGGCCTTCGCTTGCAGGTCTTCACGAGCGACAAGCTCAAGATCGAGCCGTGGCTCATCAACGGTTGGCAGACCTACGGCACGTTCAACGAGATGCCCGGGTTCGGGTACCAGATCCTGTGGCGCCCCGTTGAGGTGTTCTCGGTCCTTTCCAATGGATATCTCGGCTGGGACAACCAGGACGCTCCGGGCCAGTTCCGCTTTCACAGCGACAACAGCGCCGAGCTTCGTTACTACCAGGACACTTCGAACCACATCTTCACGAAGGCCGCGTTTTCGATCACGGGCGATATCGGCGGAGAGCAAGGCGACGGAGTCACGGTCTTCGGGGGGCAGACGCAGCCGCAGAGCATGGAGGGCAAGTACACTTGCCAGAACCAGACCGTCAGCCCGACCGTCCGGCCGTGCGACGCGAACTTCTTGAGCTGGATGATCTATAACCGCTTCTGGTTCTTCGATGACCATTTCGCCTTCACGATGGGAGGCGGCATGATGCACAACCCCAGCCGCTACCTAGTGCTCGATCCGACCGGAAACGCGTCGCCCATCCCGCAGCCTGGCAGCATCCAGGGCATCCAGTACATCGCGCCGTCGAATCCGTACTGGACAGCCGCTGGCTCCCAGTTCGACGCCTACGACTACGAGGCGGGCATCCAGTACATGCCGGTCGAGCAGGTGACCTACGACCTGGAGTTCAACCATCGCCAGGCGAGCGTCCCGTACTTTGCTGGCCACGGTGGCGTGACGTCGCCCGACGGCTATATCACGACCTCGACTCCGACCGGCTGGAGGGCCGACCTGACCAAGGGCGACACCCGGATCATTGCCGCGCTTCTCGTCCGCTTCTAAGCGGCGAAAGTCTAGAGAGAGCAATCGCATGAAGACTTCAACGTTCGAGAAAGGGATTCCCATGCTGCCGCGTCTCGGTCTTTGTCTCGCCGCTCTTCTTGGCGCGCTTGCGGTCGCAGGAGGTTGCGGCATCTACAGCCAGGGTGCCGAGGGAGATCGCTGCAATCCGCTCCGCTCGAGCGACGAGTGCAACAGCGGGCTTCACTGCTCCGGCTATCCCATCGGGATCTCGGCGTCGTACCCGATCACCTATTGCCCCGAGAACTACTGTTGCCCGGCCACCGTCACCGCGAGCGACAATCCGTATTGCCAGGCGGGCTGCAACGGAGGGGCCGCCGCGATCTGCGCCGCCGACGACGGGGATGCGGCAGCATGCGCGTTCGCGTCGTGCGCCGCCAATGCCGCCGACCCGAGCAGCTGCTCGCTCGACGCGGGTACGGGCGACGATGCCGCGGTTCCCGAGGCAGGTGGGGCGTCGACGTCGGACTGAAGTCGCGAGCGAGGCAATTTGGCGGCGGGGTCAGGGAAAAAGAAGGCGAAATTATCGCAAGCGAGGCCGATCTCCCCCTCGTACCTCGTGTCGGGCAGCGCAGCGCCCCAAGTCTAAAGCCAGGAAAAGATGGCAGAAGCGGCCGTCCTCACAAGGGGCGCCCGCTTTCGCCTTGTACTCCGTCTCAATCGCATTTCCTTGACGCATTGCGCCGACTCAAACGTCGCGGAAACACGCGCGCAATAAAGAAAGCGTTAGGACATCAGGGTGAGCAATGGTGCTCCATTCAATAACGGTCCCGAACCTTCCCTTGCCGCGTACCGTCGCTAGTTCCTAGCAGCGGTCAGCGTAGGCGGTTGCAAACCCCGTCCTACGGGTAGGCTCGCAACGTTTTTGTTGGCCTGCGCCGTCGGTACTCGAAAGGGTGCTCGGTCGCAGCGAGAGGCGATGCTTGTCCGGTGTTCGCGCAGTATCGAAACCGCCTAATGGCGTTGAGAGGGACGTCTTTGTCGTAGCTGAGAAGACATCGTCCGTCGGTCCTTTGCACGCTACGCGCGGGCAATGGCGGCGGTGAGCGCATGCCGAGCGATAACACCGGCGACGTCGCAGTGGCGTCGCGCGAGGAGCCGTTGTCCGAAACACCCTGGAGGAGGTCGACTTCAATGCGTCTGCGCAGCTGTTGCACCTGGATAGTCGTAGTCGCGAGCGCCGCCACAATGGATCGCTCGTCGTTTGCGCAGGCGGCAAAGGATGGCGGCAGCGATGCGGGGACCATGACTACGACCACGACGGACTAGAGCGCGATCGATTGCTCGCTTTTTCGAAGTGGGTGGGGCGATGGACAACAGCATATGTTGGCAGTCCGTGCTGTTTCCGTCGCCCCCGGCCCGGGGACCCTTGTACTCGCTGATCCCATCAGGAACTCCACTCATGCT
>Ga0182018_10000241_pt1 | contig 72175 bp, 63 predicted proteins | sample 812P2MmetaG_FD_120490 | JGI IMG/M metagenome (GOLD analysis project Ga0182018, IMG submission 120490) | Permafrost microbial communities from Stordalen Mire, Sweden - 812P2M metaG | ecosystem: Environmental > Terrestrial > Soil > Wetlands > Permafrost | place: Sweden: Stordalen | collected... | reverse complement strand
TTCCGGTGTGTGTGCTCTACCGCAAGAGAATCTTTGTCAAGGTGTGATCCGTCATTTGAGCAAGCGAAAGATCGCGGGGCGCGCAAGGTTTCTGCCCGCGCAATGCAAATTGACCCGCCCACCGCAAGTTTGTTCCACCACTTACAGAGCTGCCTTACGGGGAGGGGATCGACTGACGCAACGACAAGCAGCAAGACCGAGGAGTGAGACATGAGGTTGTGGGGCGTGATGTTGAGCGTTGCCGTATTTGCCGGTGTTGGAACGGCCCAGACACTGAGCTGCAGCATGCAGGATTACAAGAGCACGGAGGGCGTGAAGGCCGTGGCGACGAACGGCGGGGTAGAGCTGTCGTGGCAGGGAGAGCTAGGACAGGAGCTTCGCGCGCGATTCACGCTGCGCGACGGCCAACCCTCGATCGAGGAACTTGCTGCACGCAAGGCAGCAGGCGCCTGGATTGTACTCGGCAAGAACCTGAAGCCGGAGTTCGATGTAACGACCGGGCGGCGCCGCATTTCCATCACGGAACTTTCTATCCTGAAAAAGTTAGGCATGGATACGCCCGAGAACGAGGATGAGTATAAGTGGAATGTCTTTTGGGATGCGCCTCTTGTGGTGCCCGGGAAGAGCCATTTGTCCGGTGCGCCGCGTTCCGCCGACGAGATAGCGCGGGCAACGGTGAGTTACAAGGCCGATAACTGCGCCGTGAAGACAGATGGAGACCGGGTAAGTGTGGTTTTCAACGGACTTACTCTTGGGATATTTGCCGGAGATTTGCAATTCACCGTGTACAAAGGGTCGAACCTGTTACGGCAGGAAGCGCTGGCAAAGACGGACGCGCCCGACGTGGCCTATATCTACAAGGCTGGATTGAAGGGATTTGAGATCAAAGGTGATACGAAGGTGGTGTGGCGCGATACCTCGCAGGTGTGGCAGGAAAATGACCTTGGCGGAGAAGCCAACCAGGAATCTGTGAACGTCAAAGCGCGCAATCGGATGGAGATTCTGGATGCCGGTGCTGGCTCGCTGGCGATTTTCCCGCCGCCGCATAAGTTCTTTTTTGCCCGTGAAAATGAAGTTAATCTGGGCTATGTTTACTACCGCAAGGACAACGGCCGTTCGTTTTCGCTTGGCGTGATGCAGCCAGAACGCGGGGAAGGCTACGCACCGTGGGGGGTGTCTGACGAGGTGTGGAAGCGGAGAGTTGGTGTTGCCCGCGAACAGGTGGAGAACTACGCGCTTTACAACGCACCGCCGGGCACGGTTCAACGCATGGCTGTTTACTACTATCTAAGCCCGACAGATGACCATTCAACGCAGCAGGCTGTGATGGCTTATACGCACGACGACGTGTATAAACCGATACCTGGATTCAAGACGGTTACCGGCCATTTCCACCTTGAATTCAATGAGATGATCCGCGACCGGGGAACTTCGGATGTTAGCCCCACGTGGGTTCCTGTGTTCCGTGGATTGGGAATCAATATCGTCTATCTCGGCGACTTTCATGATGATTCTGATTTTGCCGATCCGGGGCCCAAGCGGCTCCCGGAGCAGAAGCTCTATTTCGAGGGTGCGCGGAAGCTGTCGGACAAGAATTTCCTGGTGATTCCAGCCGAGGAAGTGAACTCATATCTCGGTGGACACTGGTACTTGATGATGCCCAAGCCGGTTTACTTTACTCACGCGGAGCCGCGGCCGGGAGGGCAGGCCTTCGAGGAAAACGATCCTGTTTACGGGCACGTGTATCACCTCGGGTCCGCAGACGATGTCATGAAAATGGTGAATAAGGAACAGTCGATCTTGTGGGTCGCCCATCCAAGGACCAAGAGTTCGGCGATGTATCCCGATATGTACAAGGACAAGGACTACTTCCTCAGCGATCGTTTCATTGGTGGGTCTTGGGAGTCACTGCCAGTGGATCTTTCGCAGAAGCGGATGTGCGAGAAACGCTGTTTTGGAGTCAATGACGACATGAGCAACTGGGCTCCCAAGCCTAAGTTCATGCTTGCCGAGGGTGATACCTACATGAAGGTCCCTGGGGACGAGACTTATCCCATGCTGGCGATCAACTATCTGAAGCTCGACAAAGTTCCGGCGTACAACGAAAGCTGGGCCCCGGTGGTAGAGGGGATTCACGAGGGAAACTTCTTTGGCACTTCAGGCGAGATACTTTTCCATAAGTGGGGCATTGAAGGCTCGGGTTCGAAGAGCATTTATACGGCCTCGATTGAATACACGTTCCCGCTCGAGTTTGCTGAGCTCGTGTGGAGCGACGGATCGAAGGTCGATCGCCAGCTCATCAGCCTGACAAACACCGAGCCGTTTGGAACCAGGAACTTCAGAATTCCCTTTGACGCCACGGGCAAGAAATGGATTCGGTTTGATGTCTGGGACTCTGCCGGGGATGGTGCGTGGCTTCAGCCCGTAGCTCCAAAGTAGCGGCCAATAAGAGTCTAACGTCGTTCCATGCGCAGTTTGGACTCAAGGAGTGAATCTCAAGTCGATGGCAAATTACAGAATCGGAACCGCAGGTTTGATCGGGCTTGCAATGATGTTGACCATTGCACTCATACAGAGCCCCTTGCCAGCGATACAAGCTGGGGGCGCCCAGGCGACTGGTTCTGAGACCGAGGTGTGGATCTTTGACCGGATTGACGCGATCGGCGGACATCCAACCACAGCGCTTGGCGATCCGCACGTCATCGATTCTCCCTATGGCAAAGCAGTTGAGTTCAATGGCGTAGATGATGCGCTCTTCATTGGCGAGCACCCACTTGCGGGCGTTTCTGGTTATACATGGGAAGTTATCTTCCGGCCGGACGCGGATGGCGCGCAGGCGCAGCGCTTTTTCCACCTGCAAGAGCAAGACCCGAGTACCGGCAAGGACACCGACAATCGAATGCTGTTCGAGATTCGAATTGTGGATGGGCAATGGTGCCTGGATAGCTTTGCGACAACTGGCGGACAGAAGCTGACACTGCTGAACTGCAAGCTGCTTCATCCGCTCGGGCAATGGTATCGAGTTACCGCTGTTTATGACGGCAAGAAGTTGAGAAACTATGTGGGTGACGAGCTTCAAGGCGAAGGTGATTTGAACCTTGGTCCACAGCTCGCTGGGCGTTCATCGGCCGGCGCGCGCATCAACAAGTCCTACTACTTCAAGGGTGCGATTCTTATGGCGCGGATGACTCGACGCGCACTTCCCGTGGAGCAATTCCTGAAGATGCCCCCATTGGCCGTGAGTGGGCAAGGCAAGTAAGTCAAGAGAGTTTCAAGCCAGATTTCCATTTTGAGTTTTGATTCTGAATCCTCGCTGGAGAAAGGGTTGCATTGAAGGTGCAACCGGCGAGAGTACGTGGCTCCCCGCGTTTGCTTCCTTGAGAGCTTGGCCAGGAATTTATTGAAAGACGCGGAGTTTCGAGGTATCGTGAAGTTGCTTGATGCCGGCCTCCCCCAGGCCTTCCCGCTCACAGCAGGATTGAGGTCCCCAGAAGATCGCATTCGTCGGCGTGGCTGCTGGTCCGACTGCAGTCGCGAATGAACCAGCCGCTCCACGTTCAACGCGCAATGGCCGAGCCGATTGCGCGAGAAGGGGAATTACCATATGCGCAATGTGCTGGCAGCAGCAGTCATGCTCAGCCTGGCTTTCGTGTTACCCGCCGCGGCAGCCCCCTGCCCTGGAATCGTCGTACTGCAAGACTCGTTTACGACACCCAACCCTGCGATAGATAGTACTGCAAATGCTCAAAGCAAGATCACGATTCAGGGCGGCAAGGCTGAGGTCACCTTTCTGCAACCCGCAATGGGGCGCGATGACGAATACACGGGCATCCAGTATGGCGATGTAAATGTGTGCGGCACGTTTGCCACGGCAAAGACCGACAAGGCGGAGAACCAGGCTGCAGGGCTCATTTTCTGGGGAACGGATTACACCGCCTTCTATTCTTTCCAGATCCAGCCGGCTATCGGCCAATTCGCGGTTCTGCAGTTGGTTCCGGGGACGGGGTGGGCTTTGCCGCTTGCCTGGACAGCGAGCACTGCGATCGTGAAAGACATGGGGGCGGCGAATACGCTGATGGTGCAGACGCAAGGAAAGGTAGTGTCGCTGTTCATCAACGGCCAGAAGGTGGGGACGTACACCGGCACTCCGCCGGCCGGAGGCGGTGTTGTGGGCTTCTCTGTCTCCACTTCGACTCCCAGCCTTGACACGTGGGATGTTACAGACTTTTCGGTTGGAGTGCCGTAAAGCGAGGGGCATTGCCGGCTGAGAGAATAAGAGCGGGGCTTGTGGGGTTGGGAGGGGCTCCGCTCGCGGTGCGGGTGAGCTTACCGAATATTTACGAGCAAAAGCGAATTCAGGCATGAAACGGAGGGCTTGTGGTTCCGGGTGGGAGAAGCGCTTCTGTGCTTCCTGGCCTGATCTTGATCTTTTGGAACAGCCAGAGGTTAAGCATGGTGAAGATCAAACCTCCCACTGTGAACTTGAGCGCAATTGGGGCATGCGACGGGGAGAAAAACCCCTCAAGGCAGCCGGCAATTACCAGCATGGGAATGGTGCCTGAGATGAGCCGCGTCGCTTCGATACCGCCCTGCGCCAAAGACTCCTTCCAGCGCAACGCGCCGGGGAAGAGCATGGCGTGGCCAATGCGGAAACCCGCAGCGCCGGAGATGATAATGGCTGGCAGTTCGAGCGAACCATGAGGCGCGACGAAGCTCCAGAGAAGCTCAGACATTCCGTATTGATGGCAAGCGGCCCCAACCACTCCCAACAGGATTCCGTTTAGATACAGGTAAAAGAAAGTTCCCAGCCCGAACGAGATGCCTCCCGCGAAGATGGCAAAGCAAACGGACAGGTTATTGGTCATGATGAGGCTTGTGGCCATCGGCGCCATGGTGACGAGCGATTCGGTCCACATCTGATGGCGCTCCATGGTGGCGATCATATCGGGGGAGAGGAAGTGGCGCATGAACTCCGGGCGAGCACTTGTGATTACGGCGCCTAGCAGGCCCCATCCCACCGTAACCCCAAGCGATAGCAGCACGTAGTTGATTTGCTTCTGAAAGATTGCCGGATACTCATCCCTGAGGAAGCGAAACAGCGTAAGCAGATTCGTCTTTCGGCCGGAATAGATGATATGGTGGGCGCGAGCCAGCAATTGATTGACGTGCGCAGCATAGCTGCGGGCAGTCGTGTCTTGCCTGAGCACGGAGAGATCGGCGGCAACCTGGCGGTAGAGCAGCGCCATCTCCTGCAATTCCGCCCGGGTAAGTTGTCCCAGGCCGCCTGCGTCCGCTTGGGACAATAGGGAAGACAGCCGGTCCCAGTGGGGCCGTCGCTTGAGAATCCACTGGTTGGAGAGGATTTGCACCATGGACCTGAGTTCTGACCAGCTTAGCATCGAAACGCCTGAACTGGTGGCGATCGAGATGCCGCTTGCGGGTATCGGCAGCCGCTTTATCGCTCTGCTGGTGGACTACCTGATCTGGGGTGCGGGATTTCTCTTGCTGTTTTTTCTTGCCGTCCTTCTTTTGCCCGGGATTCACGCCTTCTCCAAGATCTCAGCACAATGGGCAGTGGCAATCGCGGTCTTCATTGTGTTTCTTCTTAATTGGGGTTACTTCACGCTGTTCGAGGCCTTCTGGAACGGTCGCACTCCGGGCAAGCGCGTGGCGAGAATTCGCGTGATTCAGCGGACAGGGCAAGCAATTGGCCTGTTTGAATCCATGGCGCGCAATTTCGTGCGATACATCGACCAGTTTCCATTCTTCTATGCGGTTGGCGTGGTGTGCGTGTTTGTTACCAAGCAGCATCAGCGGCTTGGAGATCTGGCGGCAGGGACGCTGGTGGTGAGGGATCGAGATCCGGAGACGCCGTTGTGGGGCGAGTCCGGCTCACGGACATTCACGGCTCAGCTCTTCGCGCCCAGTGCTCCCAAGCCAGAACCTCAAGCCGCGCTGAATCTGCCGACGACCGGTATTGCTCGCCTCTCAGCCGCGGACCTTGAGGTGCTTGAAGGGTTTTTCTCGCGACGTTTGGATATGAGCCTGGCGACTCGCCAGGCCTTGGCATTCAGGATCGCGTCCGCCATTCAGGCGAAGTCAGGATTAGAACTCCCAGAGGGCGCCAGCATCGAGACGTTTTTGGAGGCGACAGCCCGGCAACTGAGGGATTTGGCGAGGCTGCAATAGGAGGCAAAATTCAATAGACGGTTTCTGAGAGGGCCTCCGACTTGACTGGGGAAAAGAAGGTTTGGCGGCGTTCTTTCTGCGGCTGTAAATTAGTTCAATTTTGACCTAGCGAGGAAAAACCGTTCGGAGGCTCGTGCAAAGCATCGCATTGAGCAAATGTCTCATCCAGACGCATCCTGCGAGTAAACCGATTAAACGCCTTAGTTTCAGCCATATCCGGAAGGGTGGACGGGTAGCGATCGAAAAAGATGGCCCTCCGGTCAAAATCTGACAAAACTACTCTTGACAATTGATCCCTTCAAGGCATTAAATGTCTCCCGGCTCAGTGGCAGACCTTTTAGGACCTTCCTACTCAAACGTTTGAGTGGGAGGATTCCAAAAAATGTAGAAGGGCAAAATCCTTCTTCCAAACCACGGAGAAATCGAGCCCATTTTAGGTCGGTTCAGGCGCCATTCTGGCCTGGGCAGACGGGTCGAGGCCGGCAGGTTGCTTGAACTCTGAAAAGCACTCCGGCAAAGAGTTGAACCAAAATGCAGAACCCGCAATCCGGCGGAAGAATGCTGGAGCCAACCCAAAGGGAAGCGCCAAGGGGTGGTCAGAAAGACGGGAAGGGCGGATTGGATGAATTGGTCGGGGGTGAAGTAAATTGATTTTCTTCTTGACAATCCACGATTCGCAGGAATTCAATGGCTCGGTCGCAGTTTCAACTCATCAGGTAAATCGGTGTATTTGAGCGATTCTGTTCTCAATAGCCGGCAGCCCTCTCGGCCCTCCGCTTCAGTGGATGGTGTCGCGGGGGGTTCGCGTCGTTTGGGGTCAGGCAATTCGGTTAACTCCGGAAGACGCAATGGGCACAAGTGGAAGCATCGGGCATCTGGCCGGGAATCCGGCTTAATTCATACGGCTTCATACCCAACCGATGGGGAAGCGATCGAAGTACACAACACCAACAGCAGCAAACTTGAAAAGGAAGGTCACATGAGACAAGCGAGACGCAGTTTCATCAGCATCGTGTCGGTTCTCTTATTGTTCGCTGGCTTGGCACTACATGCCCAGCAGAACTCTGAGATTGTCGGCACAGTTACTGATCAGACCGGGGCAGCAGTGCCGGGCGCAACCCTGACACTGACTCAAACGGAAACAGGTTTTGTCTACAACTCCACCACAAATGGTACAGGCGCATACGTATTTGCCGGCTTGAACGTCGGCACCTACGATCTGAAGGCCACCGCGAAGGGGTTTGAGGCCTTCACCAGAACCGGCCTGCCTCTGAATGTATCGCAGACGCTCGCAACCGACATCAAGCTGACGATTGGAGCCGAGACAACGCAAATTACCGTCAGTGCAGATGCGCTGTCGGTACAGACAGAATCCAACGATGTCAGCACGCTGATCAGCGGCGAGCAGGTAACGTCGATTGCAACTGAGAACCGCAACTTTACTTCACTGGCGGCTCTCGGCCTTGGCGTCAGCTCCAACCTGCCAAACAATAACCCTCCATCAGCCTCGGCTTCGAGCGCAAGTATCAGCGTGAACGGCCTTCGCCAGAGCCATAACATTTGGCTGCTGGATGGTGCAGAAGCCGATGACCGTGGCGGCGCCGGCGGCATGAGCGTCATGCCCTCGATGGACGCCATCGCGCAGTTCCAGGTACTGGCCAGCAACTATCCTCCGGATTACGGTATTGCTTCCGGAGCCACATTCAGCCTTGCTCTGAAGAGCGGTACGCAGAAATTCCATGGAGAGGGTTGGGAGTTCTTACGCAACGACGACCTCGATGCGAACGATTACTTCAACAAGTATCAAAAGGGAAGTGCTGCCAATTTCCAGCCGGTCCCGAAGTTGAGACAGAACATCTTTGGCGCTAACCTTGGCGGACCCGTGTACATTCCGCATGTGCTCACGCAGAAGAAAACCTTCTTCTTCTATAACCAGGAATGGCGGCGGGTTATTCAAACGAGCTCTCCGACCACCAGCACGACGATGCCCAATGCAGATCGTCCCGTAGCAGGTCAAGCTTTGCACTACGTGGCTCCTGCCTATGCATCGAGCCAGGTCATTTCTGTTCCATCGGTAGCGCAGGTACCTGATCCCGCTTTTGCCGCCAAAGTTGCCGCTGCGGGCCTCACGGCAGGTCAGCCGTTCCCGAACCAGACTATTCCAGCATCAATGTTCGATCAGGATGGGCTGCTGTATTTGAGCCCCGCGAACAGCCTCCTTCCGTATTCGAATACTTTGGGAGATAAGGCAACAACCGAAATCGCCACTCCCACAACGGTCACCGAAGAAGTTGTTCGTATTGACCATGAAATCAATAGCAAGTGGCAGATCCTCGGCCACTTCCTGCATGACTCCCAGGCGACAGGTGTGGCAGGCGCCGATCTGAGCTGGAACTGGACTTCGTATGACACAATCAGCAGCGTCGAAAGCAACCCGGCGAACAGCGCCGCGATCAAGCTGAGCGGTGAGCTTTCTCCGAGCTTGTTGATCGAAGCGTCGATGAACTATGACGGCAACATCATCAACATCACCAACTCCTCCAATAGTCTTCATCCGAGCAACTGGGTTTCGGATAACTTCTTCGTGAACTCGGGTTCGAACCAATTCCCCGGCGCAAACTGGGGCGGCAATAGCGTTGGCGGCTCGCTTGCAACTGGCTATGGAGCATGGCACAACGCTGCTGAAGACTATGAGCCGAGGGCGGATCTTTCCTACACCCGCGGCAAGCATGCAATGAAGTTTGGCTTCAGCTACAACCGCTACACCAAGAACCAGCAATTGCAGGCCGATGCCGCGGGTGACTATGGCTTCGGGCAGAACCAGTCTGGCAACGGATCCGGCGGAAATTCCGGCGATCCATTCATCAGTCAGCTCCTTGGCCTGGCGGGCAGTTATTCTCAGCCGCAATCCATGGCCATCCGGCACTATGTCAACCAGACTACGTCGGGGTACGTCAACGACAACTGGAAGGTGAGCTCTCGGTTGAGCTTGCAGCTCGGTTTGCGTTACGATGCACTGCCGCACGCGTGGGAGCGTGACGACGCTCTCGAGAACTTCGATCCGACGCAATACGTCAACGTCCCCGTGAGCTGGTCTACGACATTTGCGGGCGCTATCAACCAGACTAGCCCTGGAGTTCAGACACCTCTCGGGTTTAGTGGAGCTTCCTACTATCTCAACGGCATGGTTACGCCTGGAAAGAACGGTGTGCCCCACGGGGCGGTGACAAACGACTACAAGACTTGGCAGCCCCGCTTAGGGTTCGCAGAGGATCTCTTCGGTAACGGCAAGACCGTTCTCCGCGGCGGCTTCGGAATCTTCTACGAGCGCTTGCAGGGCAACGACATCTATGGCCTTTCGAACAGCAACCTGCCCTATGAATACACACCGAATGCGGGCAGCGTTTATTTCAGCGCACCAACCTGCTCGTGGGAATCAACAGCTTCCACGGCCAATCCCGCGAACTGCGGCAGTCCGCAAGCTCTGCCGATCTATCCGGCCGGCCTGACCTCGCTGGCGACAACGTACAAGGCTCCCGGCGCCGCGATGTACAGTCTCGGCGTGCAACATGAATTGAAGCCGTCCATGATTTTTGTTGTCCAGTACGTGGGCAATCTTGGGTGGCATCAGAACATCGACGTCCCGTTCAACAATTTCCCGATTACAACGCCAAACAACCTTCGGGCCTTGACGGCTTCCACTGGGTTGCCGAGCTCGGTTTATCCGGCAGGATCGAACGAGCTGCGCACCTACCCGGGATATGCCGGGATTTCCCAGGAAGAAAACACGACGAACAACACCTACAATGGTCTGCAGACCAGCCTGCGTGTGCAGAACAAGGGGGGCTTGAGCGGCGAGTTGGACTACACCTACTCGCATAACATCGACCTGACCGATGGCGATCTAAACACTATCGCTAACCCATGGAACCTGAAGTATATGAAGGGAAACAGCGGTTATGACCGCCGTCAAATCTTCGGGGGCAACTACATCTACAGTCTGCCCATCTTCAACAAGTCCAACGGGTTGGCTCACTCCTTGCTTGGTGGCTGGCAACTTGCAGGCACCTTTGTCAAGCAGACGGGCGAACCTAACGCTTCCGGTTTTGGCGGCGTGAACGATCCTATCGGGTTAGGCGGGGGTTACACCAACTACGCCAATGTCGTGAACAAAATCACTTACCATCACAAGGTCAACGACTGGTTCGATACCTACGCCAACGGCGGAGTCGGATCACTTGCGGCAGATCCGCAAGCGCCACCGACCGCCGGCTATGCTGGTGGTCCTAACCTCGGTTTCGGCAACGGAAGAAAAGACACCTTCCTCGGCCCGGGCCGTACCGATTTCACAACCTCTCTTTACAAGAACTTTGCGATCACCGAACGGGCTCACTTCGAGTTCCGCGCGGAATCGTACAACACCTTCAACCACACGGAGTTCACCTCAATCAATTCGAGTTGGACTAACTCGACGGGCGGGCAGTATGGAACGGCGACCGGCGATGCGGGCCCACGCGTATTGCAGCTTGGCGCCAAGATCGTGTTCTAACTAACCACGCGTGAGAAACAAAGGGCGCCGCAAGAGGAAACTCTTGCGGCGCCCTTTCAGTTTGGATTCCTGATTCCGGCCGTTCGGATGACTGGACAGCGCATCCGCCGGCCTGCGATGATTTGTTCGAAGATGTCACGGTTCCCCGATAGCCGGCTCATCCTAGCTGTTCTTATGCTCGCCACTGGATCGGGCTGTGCATTTAGCGAGCATGCGCCCGCGCAGGCTGCCGACATGCCGCATGCCACAGCGAGAGCATCCAATCGGGACGGTTACGTGGGGAGCGCCGCCTGCACCCCGTGCCATCGGACCATCGCCGGGTCCTTTGCCAAGACCAGCATGGGCCGATCGCTCACTCCCATCAAGCCCGAGCTTCTCCAGACTCTGCCTCCCGGTTCGACGGAGACAACCAGCCTGTTCGACGCCAGGTCAAACCACCAATTCGAAGTCCACGCCGAGAATGGCAGACTTATCCAGAGCGAGTACGAGACCGGAGCAGGCGGCCAGGAAGTCTTCCGCAGCACACATGAAATGGGCTGGATCGTCGGAACCGGGGAGAACGGCTTTGGTGCGCTTCTGCGCCGTGGCGATTATCTCTTCCAGGCTCCGCTCTCCCATTACACGCAGACCGGGCGCTGGGATCTTTCGCCCGGCTATCAGAACCAGGACGACGGCTTCAACCGCATCATCCAGCCTGGCTGTATTTATTGCCACAGCGGTCGCCCTCAGCCCATCGCCGGCCACGACGGAAGCTACCGCGACCCGGCCTTCACGCAGACCGCCGTCGGCTGCGAGAACTGTCACGGTCCAGGCGCTGCGCATGTCGAAGCCCGGCGCAAAAGTAAGTTCGTCCCAATCGGTTCAGCGCTTACGATTGTCAACCCGGGGAATCTGAGCAGCCAGCTGGCCGACGACATCTGCATGTCCTGCCACCAGGGCGGCGACGCACGGGTCCTCGAACTCGGGAAGACGTATCAGGATTTCCGCCCGGGTGAGCCCCTCGAACGCACCGTCGCCATCTTCCAGATTCCACCAACGCGCGACAACCCGCCCAACGAGGATCACGTCGAGCACTACTACTCCATGAGCTTGAGCAAGTGCTTCCTCGCCACGCGGAACCTCCCCGCTGAGAAGCAGCTCCGTTGCATCAGCTGTCACAATCCGCACGTCGAGCCCACCGGGGACGAAGCGCCGGCTCATTTCAACTCCGCGTGCCTTGCCTGTCACACCGAGGCCAGCTGCACGGCGCCGCACGCTGCGCGCCAGGCCACGACGCCAAGCGACAACTGCATTGGCTGCCACATGCCCCTCCGCAGCATCCGCGTCATCTCGCATTCCAGCGCGACCAACCATCGCATCGTGCGCACCCCCGACGAACCATTCCCGGACCAGACCTTCAATCAGACGACGGCCACCATGCCCGACCTGATCGAGCTGAACCCCGCAGGCGAGCGTGGCGCGGGAGCTTTGGACCCGCCTGCGCTGATTCGTTTGCAGGCCTACGCGCTGCTCAGATCCGAGGAGAAGGTGCAGTTTGTCCAGCCCTGGCTCAAGACCCTGGCAGAGTTGGAGACGTCCAACCCGGAAAACGCCATTGTTCAGGCTTCCCTGGGGCATCGCGATCTGGACGACCACAGATACGCCGAGGCTATCTCTCATCTGGAGCACTCTCTGCGGCTCGATCCGTTGCAGCCGTTGGTCTATGTCGATCTGTCCGCGGCCCAGGATCAAACCGGCAACAGCGCCGAGGCGATCGTGTCGGCCAGGAAGGCCGTGGCCCTGGAGCCCTTCAACCCTGGCATTCGGAAGACGCTGATCTACCAGCTCATCCAGGACAAACAATATGACCAAGTGGAAGCGGAAATGGAAAATTATCTGCAGATCTTTCCTGAAGATGACAGTATGCGCAAGATGCTGGCCATCGCCAAGCAATGATCCCCCGAGTTTGCCCTTGCGAACTGTTCCGCGCGAGAATTGTCTAAGACGCTCTTCAGGACGCGCCGCGCTGGTCACTTGCGCGGACAGACGGCAGAAAGGCCATTCCGTGATTCCAGTGCTCCGCATCGTGTTGTGGGTAGGACTCCTGACTGTCGCCGATTCAAATTGGGCCCAAGTCAGGACTGCGCCAGATTCGCGCCGTCAGGAGGCTCTGGCGCTGGAAAAGCAAGGGAACAATGCCGAGGCTGAGGATGCATGGCGCGCGTATCTGAAGGATCACGCGTCGAGCCCGGAGGCCTATGCGCACCTTGGATTGCTTGAATCCCGTCAGGAGCACTACAAAGAAGCTGCGCCACTTTATCGCAAGGCGCTGAAGCTGGGCCCGGACGTGCCCGGGCTGCGGCTGAATCTTGGATTGGCGTTGTTCAAGAGCGGCGATCTGAAGGAAGCGATTCAGGAGTTCAGCATCCTGTTGAAGGCGCAGCCAGACAATCAGCAACTGAACACGCTGATCGGGATGGCCCACTACGGGCTGGCCGAATACAGGGATGCTGTGCCGTTTCTGCAGGTGGCCGCGGCGCACGACGCGAAGAATTTGCCCCTGCGGCTGGCGCTGGCGCACTGCTGCCTCTGGACCAAGCAGAACCAATGCGTGCTGGAGGTGTATCGCGAGATTCTGGATCTGGATCCGAACTCCGCCGAGGCCGACATGGTGGCCGGCGAAGCACTGGACGAGATGAAGGACAATGAGGGTTCGACGAAGATGTTTCGCGCCGCGGTCAAAGCTAATCCCAAGGAACCGAATGTTCACTTTGGCCTGGGATACCTGCTATGGAGCCAGAAGCAATATAAGGAGGCGGCAATCGAGTTTCACGCCGAGCTTGCCAACGACCCCAATCATCTTCAGGCCATGCTCTACCTGGGCGACGCGGATATCCAGATGAATCAAATGGAGGAAGCCAAACCGCTGCTGGAGCGGGTAGTGAAGCTTAATCCATCCCTGGGCCTGGGACATCTGGACCTCGGCATTATCTATGTCGAGTCCGACCATAATACCGAAGCGCTTCGCCAATTCAATCTGGCTGAAAAGCTGACCCCTGACGATGTCAATGTTCATTGGCGGCTGGGGCGGCTCTATCGGGCAATGGGCCGGAAGGATGAGGCAAAGGCTGAATTCGACAAGGCCAACGTCCTGAACAAAGCGGTGGATGATGCCAACTACAAGAAGATCGCCAACGGTCAGGCACACCACGATCAAACGCAGGGAGTGCCGGCGACTCCATCAGACGTAAAATAAGGCGGCTCTAGTTCGCCAGTGACCTGGATGCGATGGATTGTTCCCGCACCAGCAGGCCCGCTAACGCCTTCTCTGGGCAGATGTGGCGCATTTCCCGCTGATCCAGCTCCTTCTCCGTCTCGACGGAAAAGGCGATCGTGATGAAGCAATCCAGACAGCGGGTGTTGTAACTGCCGTTTTCGTTTTGAGTTCTGTTGTACATCGTTGCCTCGGATATGCGACCGATTGCAAGATGCTAGGCCCTGAGAAAATTCCTCGACGTGACTCCCATCACCCGCCTTTGTGATCGGTTCTGGGTGGCCGCGGCGCACTCAGCCAGTGAAGAATCGGGGCATTTCAAATAGTCGCGCCCTGATTGGGATGTCGCCTTAGCTGCCAGCAGGGGCTCATTCCCACCTGGGGAAACAGCGAGATTGAGCAGGGCGCATCCAGCGAGCCGAGATAATCGAACTCCTGCTTGTTGCCTTTGAGGGGAATCGTGACGTAGCGATTGACACTTACAGTGGATCGGGGCGAACCGCGCAGCTTGAAGAGAGCCCAGTCGCCCACATAGATGAGGACAAAGCCCCCCAACAGCACTCCAGCAATCCGCAGCAACCAACGTTTGATCACGTTTCAGCCTTCCTTCAAGAAATGAGATTCCTGCTTCAGGGCTACGCCGGTGAGCTTGCGACGCCGGGATTCAGTCAGATAAAAGTTTAGCTGGTCGGCGGCCTGCACGGAACTCAAGCCCCCCACGCGAATGTTTGAAATGCAATTGCGCTCGGCATCTGTGCGGCCTGGTTGGGGAGCCCAGGTGATGTATGCGCCCAGAGAGTCGGGTGAACTAAGTCCGGGGCGCTCACCGATGAGGATGACGGAGATTTGCGCGCCGAGCGCAGCGCCAATTTCATCGGCAATGGCAACACGGCCCTGCTCGACAATGCACAGCGGCGCTAGACGCCAGTCATGCAATCGCGGAATCAATTCCTTCAAGAGCGGGGGAACATGGCGCTCGACGGCGAGTGCAGAAAGTCCGTCCGCCACGACGAGCGCAAGATCGTGCTCGCTGTTCATCAGGTCGAGGCTTGCGCGACTGGACCGATCGAGCATGCGACCAAGGTCTGGGCGCTGCAGGTACGTTGTGCGGTCTTTGGCCTGAGAATGCAGGCACAGTACTTCAACATTGGAGTGCCCGAAATCGCCCATGGTTGAAGACAGGTGTGACGCGAGAGCAGTGGCTTGAAGTCGAGAGTGAACCGCATCGCGAGCCTGTGCGTGAGAAAGCTGGAAGTCAAGCACGTCGCGGGTTTGCTGGCTCACACCGGTGCGGCCAAGTCCAACGCGGGCAGGAGTGAGAGCTCGCAATTGAACAGCAAGCGGATCGGGATTGGCGATCTCGGTCATGAACTCAGCAGCCTCTCGGGGTAGCGAGCTTCATGCGCGAGCCGGCGGAAGTTCTCTCCTTGCAGCCAAGCCTCAAACTCCGGGGCAGGCCTGAGTTTGAGCGCCTTGCGCAGGTAAAGTGCGTCGTGGAAGCTGGTGCTCTGGTAGTTGAGCATCACGTCATCCGCGCCGGGGACGCCCATGATGTAGTTGACTCCGGCTACACCCAGCAGCGTGAGCAACGAGTCCATATCATCCTGGTCGGCTTCAGCGTGGTTGGTGTAGCAAACATCGCAGCCCATGGGCAGCCCCAACAGCTTGCCGCAGAAGTGGTCCTCCAAGCCGGCCCGGATAATCTGCTTGCCGTCGTATAAATACTCCGGGCCGATGAACCCCACCACCGTATTCACCAGCATGGGCTTGAAATGCCGGGCGACTGCGTAAGCGCGAGCCTCGAGGGTTTGCTGGTCAACATCATGATGGGCGTTCGCGGAGAGCGCGGAGCCCTGGCCGGTTTCAAAATAAAGAATGTTGCCGCCGGGCTGGTCGCCGTTGCGAATTGCGCACCGGTTGAGGGCAAGTCCGGCCTCATGCGCCTCCTGAAGCAAAGCAAGATTCACGCCAAAGCTGCGGTTGGCTGCTTCAGTGCCGGCGATTGACTGAAAGAGCAAGTCTACGGGAGCACCGGCTTGCAAAGCCGCCAATTGAGTGGTGATGTGAGCCAGCACGCAACTCTGCATGGGAATTTGAAACCGCTTACGCACGGTGTCGACCATGCGCAACAAGCGAGTCGTGCCTGCAACGTCGTCGCTGGCCGGGTTGATGCCTACGACGGCATCGCCAGAGCCGAGCAACAGGCCATCGAGCATGGAGGCGGCGATTCCAGTTGGGTCGTCCGTGGGGTGATTGGGCTGGAGACGCGCACTAAGGCGGCCTGCGAGGCCGACCGTGGTGCGAAAGCGAGTCACAACTCTGATTTTGGCTGCAGCAACAATCAGATCCTGCACACGCATGAGCTTGCTTACAGCGGCCGCCATCTCCGGCGTCAACCCCGGCGCCAACGCTGCAAGGCGCTCCTGCGTGGCCTCGTCACTCAGAAGCCAATCCCGCAGTTCCCCGACAGTGAAGGAGCTGATGGGGGCAAATGCGTTGGCGTCGTGCGTGTCGACAATCAGGCGGGTAACTTCGTCGGCTTCGTAGGGAATGAGCTGTTCGGAAAGGAAGTGCGCCAGGGGCAGATCGGCAAGGGCAAACTGTGCTGCAATCTGCTCTTCGGCCGACGAGGCGGCCAGGCCAGCGAGCACATCTCCACTGCGCAGAGGCGTGGCCTTGGCGAGCAAATCCCGCAGGTTGGCGAAGGTGTAACGCGCATTGCCGATGGTGTGAACAAAAGACATGGCCTGGAACTAGCGTATCCGAAACTTCGCCCGCCCGGTGCAGTCCTATCCAGATTTCGAACGCCCAGGTGTGCGCTAAATCTTGATTGTGCTCATGATGGCCGGGCTGGGAGCTCCAGCTGGAACAATCAGCCCTTGCGGGGCGCAGCATGCTCGTTCCAGCTTGGACAGATCGGCCTGCATCTTTTTGTCGCTGCGCAGCGTGGAGAGTACCTGACTGAGGATGGCGGCGTGGGCAGCGTCGGCCGGCGGGCGGATGCTGTAGTGCATCCATTTGCCTTCGCGGCGCGCGGTGACGATACCGGCCTTGCGCAGGTAGGCGAGATGGCGGGAGATTTTTGGCTGGCCCTGTCGCAGGATCTCGACAAAGTAGCAGACGCAGACCTCGCGGCCCGACATGAGATTGAGCAGGCGCAGGCGGGTGGTGTCAGCTAAAGCCGCAAAGATGCCGGCAAGAGGCGGTGATGGCAAACGGCTGACCATGCAAATAATTATATACGGTTTGACAAATATGATATTCCGCGAATATATTTGCTAAAGCGAATGTGAGGCGCGATCGATGAATACAAAAACCCTGGTTCAGGAAAAATATGGAGCGGCGGCACGGCAGGTGAAAGACAGCGGTTTTGTTGCCCGCTGCGACCCGGGACTTCGGTGTTGCGACCCGATTACGACGAATCTGTACAACGAGGCAGAGAGAAGCGGACTTCCGGCAAGCGCGGTGCTTGCGTCGCTGGGTTGCGGCAATCCAACGGCATTGATTGAACTGAAACCGGGCGAAACGGTGCTGGACCTTGGGTCCGGCGGTGGCATTGACGTGCTGCTCTCGGCAAAGCGCGTAGGAGAGTCGGGTAAGGCTTACGGCCTGGACATGACCGAGGACATGCTGGCGCTGGCACGCGAAAATCAGCGGCAGGCCGGCGTTGAGAACGTCGAGTTCCTGAAGGGCGAGATCGAAAACATTCCGTTACCTGACAACTCGGTGGATGTAGTGATCTCAAATTGCGTCATCAATCTCTCCGCGGATAAGGGCCGGGTGTTGCGGGAGGCGTTTCGCGTGCTCAAGCCGGGCGGAAGGTTCGCGGTTTCCGATGTAGTGGTGCGCGGCGAGGTTCACGAGCAGGTTCGCGAAAGCATGCTGCTGTGGGTGGGCTGCATTGCGGGCGCGCTTGAAGAGCGGGATTACAAGGCCAAGCTGGGTGCTGCGGGCTTCACTGAAATCTCGGTTGAGCCGACACGGGTGTACTCCATCGACGATGCGCGACATTTTCTGGTGGAGGCGGGCATCGATGTCGACGCAATCGCTCCGTTGGTGGACGGCAGGTTCATGAGCGCCTTTATTCGGGCGACGAAACCCAGCGCCTGCTGCGCGCCTGGCTGCTGTAATTGAGCGAAGCTCACGAGGCGGAAAGCATGCAGAGACCGTACAACATTCTCGTTCTGTGCACGGGCAATTCGGCGCGCAGCATCATGGGAGAAGCGCTCTTCAACACGCTGGGCGCCGGCCGGTTCAAGGCCTACAGCGCAGGGAGTCATCCGAGCGGCCGGGTCAATCCATTCGCCATCGAGCAGGTACGTGCGCTGGGTTATCCGGTGGACGGCTTGCGCAGCAAGAGCTGGGATGAGTTTGCGCTGCCTGGGGCGCCACAGATGGACTTCATTGTGACGGTCTGCGACAACGCGGCAGGCGAGGTGTGCCCAATATGGCCGGGGCACCCGATTACGGCGCATTGGGGATTTGCCGATCCGGCCGCGGTGGAAGGCAGCGACGAAGTGAAGCGTGCGGCCTTTGCCCAAACGTTAAGGCAGATTCGCAATCGCGTGCAGCTGTTCCTGAGCTTGCCGTTGGAGACTCTGGACCGGCTCGCAATCGAAAACCGGATGCGTGAGATCGGCAAAGAGCCGCTGTAGCTGCGCGTGCTGCGACAAAGGAGAAATCGAATGCAGACCGACCCACAGCTTTGCTGCCCTGCCGAATTGCCGGGGCAAGCTTCAAGGCTCTCGTTCATTGACCGCTTTCTGACTTTGTGGATCTTTCTAGCGATGGCGATTGGCGTTGCGCTGGGGCGGTTCGTTCCTTCTTTTCCTGCATTCTTGCAACGCTTTCAAGCCGGCACGACAAATATTCCCATCGCTGTTGGGCTGATCCTGATGATGTATCCGCCGCTGGCCAAGGTGCAGTACGAGCGGCTGGGCGAGGTCTTCCGCAATCGCAAGGTTCTGGGACTTTCACTTTTGCAGAACTGGGTGATCGGACCGGTGCTGATGTTTGGGCTTGCCGTGATCTTTCTGCGCGGCTACCCGGAGTATCGAACCGGGTTGATTCTAATTGGGCTGGCCCGCTGCATCGCCATGGTGATTGTCTGGAACGAGCTGGCGCGGGGAGATACCGATTACGCGGCCGGCCTGGTAGCGTTCAACAGTGTCTTCCAGGTGCTCTTCTATAGCGTCTACGCTTGGTTCTTCTTAGCCGTTCTGCCCCCGCTGGTTGGATTGAAGGGCGTTTTCGTCGATATTCACATGAGCCAGATTGCCGAGAGCGTTTTTATTTATCTTGGGATTCCATTTCTGGCCGGTATGCTTACGCGCTTTCTGCTGGTGCGGGCGAAGAGCAAGACGTGGTACCAGACGCGCTTTGTGCCCGCCATCAGCCCGCTGACGCTGATCGCCCTGCTCTTCACCATCGTGGTGATGTTCAGTCTCAAGGGCAACTTGATTGTTCAGCTCCCGCTGGACGTGCTGCGCATTGCCGTGCCGCTGCTCATCTACTTTGTGGTGATGTTCTTTGTGAGCTTCTGGATGGGCCACCGGGTAGGCGCCGATTACTCGCAGACCGCGACGCTCTCATTCACGGCCGCAAGCAACAACTTCGAGCTGGCCATTGCGGTAGCGGTCGCGGTGTTCGGTCTCAACTCCGGGGCGGCGTTTGCCGCGGTGATCGGGCCACTGGTGGAGGTGCCTGCGCTGATTCTGCTGGTGCAGGTTTCACTGTGGTTGAAGACAAACTGGTTTGCAGCACGCACTCCGGTTTCGGCGTAGTGACAAGCAGCAAGGGCAAGCCGAATTCGGCTGGCCCTTGCTGCTTGTCACTACGCCGGCTGCGTCAGGCTTTGACCGATGCGGCGCGGGCGGAGATGCCACTTAGTTCGGCGGCTCTTGATTCGGCATAAGCGGCGGCACCCAGCAATGCGGCGCGGGGCTCGAGGACAATGCGAACCGGCATGTTGATCAGCAACTGGCTCAGGCGGCCTTTGTCGGTGAAGGCTTTCATAAAGGTGCCATCCCTGAGCTTGTCGACGATGCGGGGAGCGATGCCGCCACCCACGTAGAGTCCACCAACCGAAAGAACTTTGAGGGCAAGGTTTCCTGCCTCGGCGCCATACCCTGAGACGAACATGTCGAGAGCTTTCTCACAGATTTCGCTCTTGGCGGCCAGCGCCATTTCAGTGATCACCGAGTTGGCGTCGGGAACCTCGCTCATCTTCTTGGCCAGCCATGCTGGCTCATCCACGCCGCGCACTTCGCGCAAGAACTCGTAGATGTTCGTGAGGCCCATGCCGCTGATGACCCGCTCATAGCTGACCCGCCCGTTGTACTTTTGCTTGAGAAAGCGGAGCAGGTCGATTTCGTCTTCGTTGCGCGGGCCGTAGTCGGCGTGACCGCCCTCAGACGGATAGGGTGTGTGCTGGCGGCCGTTCCACACAAGGAAGCACTGCCCGAGGCCTGTTCCTGCTGCGATCAGTGCGCGGTTTCCAATCTGGCTGGGATCGCCCTCGCTGAGGGTAAGGATCTGGTCCTCAGAGAGCTCAGCGACGCCGTAGCCGTTGGCCTGAAGGTCGTTGATCAGGAAGACGTGGTCGATGGCCAGGCCAGCAGCAAGCTCGCGGCTGTCCAGCGTCCAGGGAAGGTTGGTGAGGCGCAGGCGACCGTCGCGCACGGGTCCGGGCACACCAAAGCAGGCTGCGGTTACCTTATCTGTACCGAGAAACTCTTTTACGATGACTTCCAGGCCGGGGTAATCCTTGGCCCGATAGATTTTGTCACGTATATTTTTGAGTTTTCCGTCTATAAATTCATACAGCGCCAAGTCAACCTTGGTGCCGCCTACATCTCCTGCCAGAATCATCTATCTCTCTCCAAGAACCCACAGCCCTCCCCGTCTGTCGCGGGTAATAGCGCGGCGGCTGCCCTATCCAGAATCAAGGTAAGTATACCGCTGGCAGGCCATATCAGTTGGCTCGGGAGCCGTTCCGGGTCGCGCGGACCTGTTAAAACTTCCTTTAATACGGCGGCCTTGTCTTGACCGGCAATCAGAAAGAAGACCGAGCTTGCGTGGTCAATTACAGGCCAGGTAAGGGTGATGCGCCATGTGTCCTTTTGTGGCACGTGGTTGGCAGTGACGAGGCGGGTAAGTTCGTGGATGGCTTGTGTGTGCGGGAAGAGCGAGGCGGTGTGGCCGTCGTCGCCCATGCCCAGGGCGATGAGGTCGAAACGCGGGCTCTCGGCACCTTCGAGGCGGAAGCTGTTGCGCAACTCGGATTCGTAGCGATTTGCGGCCAGTTCCGGCTCCAGCTCGCCCTCCATGCGATGAATCTGCTCGCGCCGCAGCGGCACATGATCGAGCAAGGCCTCACGCGTCATGCGGTAGTTGCTATCAGCGGCATCGGGAGGTACACATCGCTCGTCGACCCAATAAAGGTCGAGACAGTCCCAGGGCATACGCGACCGCCATGGCTCGTTGGGGTTGGCCAGCAATTGGAAGGCGGCCTTCGGCGTGGAGCCACCACTGATTGCAATGCGGGCACGACCGCGGCCGGCCACAGCCTCTCCGGTCATCTCGATAAAGTACTGCGCCGCGCGCCGAGCCAGCGCTTCTGCATCCGGCTCCACGTAGTATTTGATCCTGAGCTTTCTGGGCATGCAGGTTGGGTGCCTCTGATCTTAGGCTACGCTCAAGGTAACACGGATGCCGTGAAGAGCAGCTCAATCATCTTTTGCGATGCTGATTGTGCCATCAGTATTTACAACATCGACGCGTCTGGCTGTCCCAATATATTCGGGTAAGGAGGGCATGCGATTCAGAACGTAAAGCACGTCGGTATCTTCCGGAACGCCGGACAGGACATGCGTGTGGTAACCGGCTTCGGCTCTTGGATTGGTCTCAAGGTCGAGAATGGACTTGTGCAATTGCCGCGTTTCAACGATCTGCTTGCCATCCGACGAGACGGTGCAGCGGAAATCGCCCCCGAGTGGCCAGATTGTGTCCTTTGTTTGCCCAGGATAGAGATGGACGTAGATTTTGCCGTCAGCCGCGGGCAGGATTGCGGTGTTGTAAGGTCGATTCGGATGTTGAAACGTGGCGATGGCAAGTTCAAGAGCGCGCTCCTGCGCAGCCAGGTCGCCGCTTGCCTCCTTGGGCGGATCGTAGCGCCGGGCCGCATATTTCCCCGGCCCTGACTCAACGGCTTCATAAGCCACCAACAACTTGTCGTGTGCGTCATTCCACCGTGGAAATATGACCAGCCAGCCGGTTGGTGTATTCGTGCAGATGTAGTGAGTGAGGCCGCTGGTGTCGGGTTTGAGCTCGAAAAATGCATCTGTGCCGTGCCATGCTGTCTCATCGTATGCATAAAGGGCGCGGCCTTGCTCGGTGACGCCATCGAGATATGCCTTTAGGTCGGTGTCATTTTTTGGGCCTAAAGAGTGACCAGAAGCGATGAACAGGAATAGAGCGGCAACCAGCTCGAATCGACGCATTCAATCCTTTCAGGGCAAGGTCTGGCCAGTTACTTGCGGCATGTTTTCTGACGAGCTTCAAAGACCCCGATCGATTGCTCGGAGGAACAATAGTCTGCAAAAGGATGTTGCTGCAGTGCGGGCCGTCACCGGCCCAGGTACACCCGGTACTGGGTTTCGAGCACGCCGGAGGCGCGTGCGAGGGCGAGCTTGGAGAGGTTGTACTGGTAGAGGCTCTCGACCAGGGTACTTTGCGCGGTGGCCAGAGTGGCTTGCGCGTTGACTAGGGGCAGATTGTCATCGACGCCGGCGTTGACGCGGTCGGTTTCATCACTGAGGGCACGGGTGGCCAGGTCGACATTGGAGCGGGCGACTGCAACAAGTTTCGAGGTTGCGTCCACGTCCAGCAGCGCTGAGCGGACTTGCTGATCGATGTGATTGCGAAGATCTGTCAGTTGGGCATCGACTGCAGACAGCTGGGCCTGTGCTGAATCGGTATCGCCGCGCAGTCTGCTTTCGCGGAAGAGGGGAATGGTGAGCGTCCCCTGGGCCACAAAGTTGCCGTGCGTTCCGGCGCCGGATACGTCGCTGACACCGTAGTAGCCGCTGAAGCTGAGGCTGGGCAACCGCTGGCCGCGAAAAGCAGTGTGAATGGCTTTGTAAAGATCCAACTGGTTTCTGAGGTTCTGGTAGTCCTGGCGGTTGGCGTACGCAGTCGCGCGAACTTCTTCCGGGGTTTGCACTGCGAGGTCGGTATACGGGGCCGGATCAGTGAGCACGATCTTTTGGCCGGGGTCGACGCCAATCTCCCGCTTGAGAAGGATCAGGTTCTTTTCCAGGGCGTTTTCCTGAGCGATGACGATCTGCTGCTGGGCTTGAAGCTGGACTCGCGCTCGCAGCTCATCCAGATTGGCCACGGTACCGGCCTCGTGTGCCGCGTGAGCTTGACTGAACAAGACCTGATCGGCTGCTTCGAGCGCCTTGGCGTTATCAACTTCGCTGGCTGCGGCGATGGCGTGCAAATAGGCGGCGGCCACTTGCTGCACCACTTCTCCGCGCGCCGACATCTTGGCAAAGTATGCCACTCTGTCTGCCGCTCCCGCCGCCTTCAGGCCTGAAATCACCGGACTGGAAAAGAGCGTCTGTTTGTAACTGATCTGGCCTTCAGTCAGGTCGTCACGAGTGATCTCAGAGAGTCCGGTGGGCATGCTGCCGCTCGGAAACAGTTTGGCGAACTCGCCGATTACGCCGGGACCAAAGCCGAGCGCGGCGAGGTTGTGCTGGTAAACGCCCGTGTCGCCGGTGAGGGTGATGGTGGGGAAAAACTGCTGGATGGCCTGATTCTTCTGCCCTTGAATCGATTTCTCGTTGGCTTCCACTTCCTTGAGCCCAAGGTTGTTCTTGAGACCCATGCTCACGGCTTCGTCCAGAGAGAGCTTGAGTGCCTCATCGCTGGCGGGATGGGCGGTAACGCTCCCAAAGAAGGGATTCAGAGCGGAGCTGGGGTTAGGCGCCTGCGCCGCCGCTGCGGTGCAAGCCAGGGCAAGCAGTGCTGCGCGCACAGCGGGCAGAGAAATATGATTTTGGGCTCGATTCACTACCATCATTATTTCAGAGGGACGAGCAGGTCTCCAAGCTACAAGATGCGCAAAATGGGCGCGGGGATTCACGCAAACCCTTGGTATCCGCCGGTTTCTGCCATCAAGATGTGCAATTGCAGGTATCTAAACCATTGCCCGTTCTTTCACCATCAGATAGTTGTTCAGGACAGACGAGGTGAGATGCTCGGGGTCTGAGTCCAGGGTCAATGCGCCCTGCTCGTGGAGCCGGGCGAGCAGGAGCTCACGGCGGCCCGCCATCTCCTGGGCTGCAGCGGAGCGGAACATCTGCTCAACAGTGTTGGGGCGCGCCTGGGCGATCTCGTCGACTTCAGGCTGAGCCATGGCTACGAACAGGAGCACGTGGCGGCGCAGAAGTTGCACAGCGCCGTCAATCACTTCGGGGCGCATTGCAGTCTCAGCAAGATCAGTGACCCACAGGATGAGCGAACGCCTGGGCTGCAAACGGTTGAGCGTGGCCGTGGCTCTCAGGTGATCCGACTCGCCGGTTTCGGCATGGACCTGCGCGAGCGATTCGATCAACTGGCGCAGGTGAGCCGCCCCGCGTCCGGGCAGCAGGCGCTGCTGAATGTTTTGACCATAGGCAAGCAAGCCGACGCGATCGCCGGAGTACAGTGCAAGTTGAGCGAGCGCTACGGCAGTGGTGCAGGCGTGGTCGAGTTTGGAGTGGATGTGGGAGTTCTGTTCGCCGACCGGGAGCATCGATTTGCCTGCGGCGACAAGAGCAACGCGGGACCGCATCAGGCGACCGCAATCGAGCACGATCCACACGGGCTGGCTGCGTTCGGTCTGGTACTGCCGAGTCACCAGGCTGCCGCGGCGCGCAGTGGCTGTCCAGCAGATATCGCGTAGGTCGTCGCCCTCGCGGTATTCGCGTAGGCTCTCAAAGTCGCGACCGAGGCCGCGTTGCAGTGCACGGCGGAGTTGCAGGTCGATCTGACGGCTGCGCGCCAGGTAGATCTGCTGCTCCTCGCCCGTGCGCAACGCGGGATAAATCCTGACTGTTTGGGCCAGCGGCGCCCTGGCCCAGCGCTCGGTGAGTCCAAGTCCGGATCGATAGCGGACATAAAGCCAGCCGGTTTCCCAATCGCCCCGCTCCTGTGGCTCGACCCTGTAACGCAGAGACGCCGGCGCGCGCGGGAACGCGGTGAGCCGATGCGTAGCGGGCTGGTCAACGAAAGCGGGCGGCAGATCGTCCAGCAGGCGGCACTCTGCGATTACGCTGCCGCGGTTTTCAACGGTAAGCTCGATTTCGGTCTGGCTGTCCAGGGCCGGAGCGTTGGACCAGGAGCGAGAAACAGTGAGTTGATTGGCACGCGGCAGGCGTAGCCCATCCACCAGCGCAGCCAATAGAATCAGCCCATCCCAGGCAAGCATGGCAATGGCGAGTCGGCCGTTCCAGAAGCCAGGAATGAGCCACAGGAAGCCAATGGTCAGCAGGCCAATGGTCCGTGGCGTCAGGCCAAAGCTCCAGCGTCGGCGGGCTTCGCAGACCGCCTGGACCGGGCCGCGATGGAGCGAGGGAGAGATCATTGCCTGGGGACCGGCACTGCGGCGGTGACATCGGAAAGCACGCGATCGGCGTCAAAGCCCTCCAATTCCGCCTCGGGCTTGAGCATGACGCGATGGCGCAGTACGGGCCGCACGGCACGCTTGACATCGTCGGGAACCAGATAATCGCGGCCGTCGAACGCGGCGGCGGCCTGAGCTACGCGCATCAGGCTCAGGGCCGCACGGGGGCTTGCGCCGAGCAACAACGTGGGCCACTCGCGCGTGCGCCGCGCAAGAGACAGGATGTAGCCGTAGAGCTCCGGCTCAATGCGGATGGCCCTGACTTCAGCGCGGGCTGTGGCAAGCATGTCACTGGGGATGGGGGTGATTTGGACGTCTTCGAGCAGGCCGGCACCAGAGCTGGCATGGTGCCGTTGCAGGATCTGCAGTTCCTCTGCTTCAGTGGGGTAGTCGAGGTGAATCTTGAGCAGAAACCTGTCCAGCTGCGCTTCGGGCAGAGGATATGTGCCTTCGAAATCGACTGGATTCTGGGTGGCAAACACCGTAAACCAGGCAGGCAATGGACGGCGCACTCCGTCACTGGTGACCTGGCGCTCCTCCATGCATTCGAGCAACGCGGCTTGAGTGCGCGGAGGCATGCGGTTGATTTCGTCCACGAGCAGCAGGTCAGTGAAGACCGGGCCGGCGTGGAAGCTGAATGTTCCCGCGTCAGAACCTGCGCCGCCGCGCAAGATCGTGGTGCCCAGGATGTCGGCCGGCATCAGGTCGGGGGTGGCCTGCACGCGCTGGAAGCCGAGACCCAGGAGCCGACCCAGAGCCTTGACGATGAGCGTCTTGGCGATGCCCGGCACGCCTTCAAGAAGTGCGTGACCCTGACACAAGACGGCAATCAGGACTTCTTCGATGGGGCGTTCCTGCCCGGCGATCACCTGGCCGAGTTGCTTGCGGGCATGGGCAATGAGCTGGTTGGTTGCGCGCAATTGGCTCGATTGCGGGTCCGGCTGCTGGGGCTGAATTGGTTCTAATAGAGGATCTTGATTCGGTTCCTGGCTCATGAAGCCCTTTCCTGCTGTTTGAAATGAGTGTTCCCAGATGTCGTTGTCGTGGATAGCACGCCTGATTTTTGAGCAGCACTGAGCCTTTGTTGGTGTCCATGCAAGGTTTGAAGCAGCTTGAGCGCCGAACGAGGGCTGATGGTGTCGCTCCATGCGGCATCTTCACATGCGGCCAGATCAGCTTCAAGGCTTGGGTCCGCTTTCGGAAAGCGTCGTCGAATGGCCACTGCCAATTCAGCGGCGCTCACCGGGCTTCCGCGCAAGCCGCAAAGTCGCAAGGCGTAGCGTCGAAAGCGCTCCCACGCGACCGATACTACTGTCGATGCTGCGCCGGCGTTTCGATACAGTGAGCCTAACGCGTCAAGGAACTCGATCGGCGTTGTTCGCTCCGCTGGCGCAAGGTCGCGCAGCGGACCACTGCGGCGGCTGAAGCTGAACACCACGAGCAACCCCAGTACCGGCAGGCCAATCCACAACATGGTGAGCGATGGCCCCGCGGCGTAGCTCCAGATGGAGCGAACCTCTCCGTGCAGCGACTCGTCCCAATAAAAGCGGTGACCATCGCGCGGCCCAAGCGAGTTGAGAAACAGATCGAGATCGTGAGCGCGGGCCAACGACCCGTTCTCAAGCGGAGTGGAATTTGCCCACCACACAACATGGCCTTTGCTCCAGTCGTACTCCACCACGGCCGGTTCCCCGGCACAACTGTACTGCACGCGTTGAGTGGGATTGCCCACATGCCATGTGGCCTGCGGAACCATCCAAACCTGACCTGAATCGGCCACCGGATCGAGCCCTTCGGGATCAAGCTTGCAGGCGGAGAAGTTGAACTCCGCGGTTGTGCCGCTGGCGTCACGGGGCAAGATCAATCCGCCCCAGAAGCCGGTGGACAGCACGCGCCCGCCGTGGTCAAGAATCGTCCGCACGGCTTCAATATCTAACTTTTCGCGCGTGAAAGGCTCAGCGAAGATAACCACCGTACTGGAGTCGGCGGTGGCGGCCAACTCGCTCAGCGGTCGCTCCCAGCGCTCCACCTGATACCCCGACTGATTCAGCGTTTCATAGGCGGCGCGCGCGCCATGCTGGCCGGCAAGATAGGTCGAGGGCATGGGGTTGTTGTTGCTATCCGCGCCGGGGAGCAAAAAGCCTGTGAGTACGGCCAATCCCAGGGCAATGCCTAGGCAGCAGAGCATGAGGCGGCGATCCTTGGCGTCGAGCGAGGAGAGAAAGGTCATTGCGCCGTGCCTCCCTCGGGGACCGGCGGCCCGCTGTTGGCAATCAACGCCGCAGCAAGATTCTCAGCTTTCATGTAGTCGCTCTGTGCGGCAGAACGCCCGCCATACCAGAAACGCTCAAAGCTCGCGGTGAGAGCGGCCAGGCCTGGTTGGCGTGGATCTTCCTGTGCTACCAATGCCAGGTATTCGCGAGGCGTGCGGGCGCGATCGGCAGGCCACAGGCGACGGGATTCAAGTCGCGAGATGGAAGCCCAGTAGACGTAGTGGATGGCCTCACGCCAAAGCCCGGCGGCGGCGGCTTGGCGCGCATCTTCAAGCCAGAGTTGCCAGTCGCGTGCAGAGGCAGCTCCGGGTGCCGGCGCATTGGAGTCCGGGATCAATCGAATCCGCCAACGGCGTTCAAGTTGCAACAGGCCCCAAACCAGGGCGACACAGACAGCGAGAATGAATCCCCAAAAGACCACGCGGCCGATCCATATTGAGTTCGAAGTCACACGCGAAATGCTTGCGATGATCCGATTGAGCCAGCTGGCGAGCTTTTCCATCAACGTGTCGCGCAGCGAGGTGTCCTGGAGATTGCGAAAGTCGCGGCCGGCCAATACCTGCTTCATCACCGCGCGTTCATGCGTGTGGGCGGGAGTGGGAGTGGCTGCAGAATCGGCCTGCGCGGTGTCGTATGCAAGCCGCTTTTCGGCCTCAGTCAACAATTCTGTCGTGGTGAGCTTGGGGAGCTGGTTGGGGTCCGCTGAGGGCGCATCCTCATCGTTGGACGCAGACTTATCCCCCGGCTTGGCGGCGGCCTGGTTTTGTAGTTTGTCTTTCTCCTGTGCCTTGGAGAGAAGGACGCGCAGCCACCCGTATCGAACGAGGCGGCGTTCCCCATTAGTGCCAGCGAAGGGAACCCGGTCGTCCTGCCCCACCTGCGCAGAGTCGCAGGTCTTCGCGTCCCGTGCCTTTTCACAATCCTGAACAATCGTTGTAAGGGCGACGAGATGGTCGCGGTATTCCGCCATCGAAGAATCGTGCCAACGGGTTGTTGACGGGGCGGCGGCCACGGGAGTGTCGGCACGGGCCTGTCCAGCCGCCAGCAACGCGGCAAAGACAGCCAGGCAAACAAGGGATCTCTGCATCACTACTGGATATCCCCCGCTCCCAACGCGGTTGGACTGTCTCCGGCGAGCGGAGGCACGGGTGCAATCAATCCTGCGTCGTCCATCATCCTCTCGATGTCATATCCTTCGCGGCGTATGCGCTGATCATAGTAGAGTACCGTGAGCACGATGGCGCTTATGGGAAGAAAGATAAGGTCTGCCACGAAGGTAACAATGCCGGTGAGGGCGGCGTCTGCCAGAGGGTTGCCGGCCAGGAATGGACTGGTACCCTGCAGGGCGGCGATCACAAAGTTCCATCCGACGGTAAACCCGATTGCGGCTACTGCAGGGAAAAAGATGCCGCCGCAGATTCTCCATCGTCCCCCTTCGCTGAGTTTGACGCCGCGCCCAAATGCGGTGGTCGCCGGAAGATCTTCAATGGCGCATGCCGGAGTGGCGAGCGCGCACCGCACGTAAAGGGCTACGGAGGGAATCGTACCGACAGCCAGGATCGGCACCATCAGGTACGGCGAACTTGCCGCGGCTGCCACCACACCGCCGATGACGGCGACGATGATGATGGGCCAGCCCGCATAGAACCCCTGCAGGAACTCAAGGCCGACCAGCCGGGCTGCCCTGGAGGTAAATGCGCCGAACGCGGTGCGAATGGCTATCGATTTTCCATGGAGTGTTTCTGAAGCAGCCAGGCACATGGCAGCCATGGCGATAGCCTGGATGACGAGGTTTGCAATGGTGAATACAAGTGAGGCGAGGTAGCTGGCGATGACCAGGGCGATGTGTCCGCCGGAAGGATCGGTGGTGGTCTTGGGATGGACAGCGGCGAGGCCGACGGCCAATTGCGTCAGTCCCGGGAAGACAGCGAGGCCGGCAAAGAGGGAAAACTTTTCGCGATACCCCTGGATCGCTCGGTCAAGGATTCCACCCATATTCAAGGGGCGCAAGGGCTCTGTCATAAGGTCCCTTCGGCTTGCGGAATTGCGTTTGCATTTGGCAGAGCCATCATTCCGGCGGCGTCCATCATCCTCTCGATGTCGTAGCCCTCCAGCTGTATGCGCTGATCATAATAGAAAAGGGTTAGAGCGATGGGGAAGATGGGACCCGCCAAGGTCGCAGCTACCGGATTTGCGAAAAGATTGATTCCGATCTGATGGTGCCGGAAAAACCGTTGCCTGGAGAGACCTTTGAGGAGCACCGAAAAGAGAAGGAACAGCAGCCAATCCAACGCGAAGTACAGCAACCAACCAATAACGGGAGCCACGATCCGCACGAAGATGATCCGCCCCCGGCTACCTCTTGACAGCTTCCAACTCCGGCGCAGGGCGGACCAGACTGACAACCTCTCCATCGACCAAGCGGGAAGGCTAAAGAGGAGAGGAGCACCAAACCAGAGGATGAAAGCCCACGCCGCGAGAATGACTAAGAACGGAGAAGTCTTGTCGAAGGTCAGGGAGTCAATCTTCAAGCCGTCATATAACAAGCTCAGGAGTCCCACGATTGTGCTTACACTCAGAACTTCGGGCAGCACAAGCACAGCCGCCCATAGAGCCAACGTCATCCAGAGCATGCCTCGCCAATGACCCGTGAGCCATAAAAACGCTGTGGATAGAGTCGATTCCTCCCCTGCGTAGGACCTCAATGTCAGATGTATGAGACTTGGCCAGACGACAATATGCAAGAGAAGACTGATCTGATAAAAGGCGAGCATCGAGACCAGACCGCCGACGGTAAAGTTGAAGAAAAGCGTTTTTGTGTCTTCCAGATGAAGTCGCCACCAAAAGATGTTGGCCATCTCAAGCGCCATCACGGCGAGCGCCGGCAGCGCCGCAATCCCGACAAAGACAAGAAACCTCGACCGGTAGATTTGAATTGTCCGGTCGAGGATCTCGCCAAGGTTCATGGGCCGGAGCGGTTCCATTACACGGCTTCTCCAGTCCCGAGGTTTGCGGGTGACAGGCCGTCTTTACGCAACTTCTGGTCGTGGTAGAGAACGGCGAGCGCGGTGGTAAAGCCGACGTAGGAAACCATTGTGCTTGCGGCCAACATGAGTACATAGGCAAGACCAGCCAGGCCGATCAGGATGAAGAAGGCAGGCGAGCCCTCGGTTACGTGCGCCAGCAGGGCCGCGGCCGCGCCGAGCGCGCCCACCACCATAAACACCAGCATGACCACCAGGTTGAAGGCATACACCACGGCATAGATCACCAGCATCACCAGAAAGATTCGACCCTTTGCCCCATCAGTGAGCTTTCCGCTGCGCTTAAGCGCGGCCCAAGCGGTGAGATCCTCAGAGACTGAGGCTGGGAAGGCGACGGCAAACCTGAGCATCAGGATGATGAAGTAGACCATCACGCATATGTAGAGCAACACCATGAGAGGGATGAGGAAGAACATGGCGATCGAGTCCGCGCCGCCTGCTGCGTTGCGCATCAACAGGGCTCCTGCAGCGACGACCGCGCCGATGAAAGCCAGCGGCACAATCACAAACAATGCGGGAAGAATCAATAACCAGAGGTACCGCCAAAAGTGACGCCAGGCCACGCCGTAGGATGCAACTATGGTGACCCTGACACCTTTATCAGCTTGCGCCGCGGCATAGCTTGCCGCAGGCATGTAGAGTGCGGATACAGCAAGAATGATGGGGTAGATGACGAGAAAGAGGCACCCCATGAGGTAAATGGAGAATGTGGGCGGAAGAGCGGCGGGGGCTTGTCCCGCGGATGCTTTTGCGGCGGCGATTTCCGGACCGATGATGGGGATCATGCAACCCAGAACGGCTGCGAATATCACGAAGAGTGCCGCGGAAGGAACAGAGGCAATGCCGAGAAAAAGTTTGAGGTTCGCTCGGGCCACCTTGTAGGTGCGATCGAGGATCTGGCCAAACGTCATAGGGCCGGGCGGCGGCCATGGAACGGCGCCGGGGTGTGTGACTTCGTTCATTTGACTTCTCCTTCTGCCGGTGACGGGATCTGAGTGGAAGGCTGGACCGGAATGGGCTGCTGGGCTTCTGAAGCGGTGACCGGGGGAACCACCATCCCGGCGCGCTGCATCATCCACTCGATGTCGAAGCCTTCCTGGCGAATGCGCTGGTCGTAATAGAAGAGGGTGAGCGCAATGCCATAAATGGGCTTGATGAGGGCCTGAACGATAAAGCCAGTGCCGTAGATGATCAATATTGTCGCGGTTCCGGCTGCGGCTGCATGTTTGGCGCTGCCGGAATCGGGAATCTGCGCCATCACGATTGTGAGTGGCACTGTAATTCCGATGGAAACGAGCCAATTCAAGGCCAGCCCCAAAATATAGAGCAGAAAGATGCGGCCCTTGGTGCCTTTGCTAAGTGCGGAACTGCGCTTGAGAGCCGCCGTTGCGGGAATCTGTTCGACGACGCAAGCTGGGAACGCGAGGCACAGGCGAAGTAGCATCCAGACGACGTAAGCAGCCAGGCCGGTAATCACCAGAAAGATAGCGAGAGCGAAAAGCGCTCCGCTGGTGAGGCTGTTCAGCCCGGCGGATTGTCCCACCGCGGCCCCAACGGCTGAGATGGCGATGAGTGCAGTCCATACTGCGATGGGTGCGGCATAGACGATGAGGCCCTCAAGAAAGAGGAGGAATGTGTAACGCCATCCCTGCCGCAACACGGTCTTGTAGGCATCGCGAATGGTCGTTCTTTCGCCCAGATAAGCGCGTGAGACCGCATAGTTCATGGCTGCTGAGGATAGTGCCATGGCTCCCAGCAGCACCGGTGCGGCCAACAGCCCGAGGACGGCAAAAACAAGAATCACCACGATTCCCGCGGTTGGCGGCATCGCGGGTGTTGGAGCGAATAATCCGAACGAAGCAAGAAGCAGGAAGAAGACAACGAGAGGGACCACGACCAGCACGCTCGGAACCAAAGAGATTCCCAGGTACAGGAGGAAGCGCGTGCGGTACAACTGGACGGTCCGGTCGAGAATCTCGCCCAACGTGGATGGGGCTAGCCGAGGCGCGCCAATTCCAGCCGGGTCCAGGCTCACGGTTTTGAGCCGCTCACTCATGCGGGCGCTCCGGGTCAGTGGAATTGGGCGCCAGGGCAGGTTCGCAATGCGGAGCTGGTTCAGTGGTTGTCGCGGGCGCGGTCGGTTCTCCCTGCATGACCGTTTGGGGTTGTCCAGGTGGGGCTGCGGGCGTCGGGACGGTGAGTCCCGCTGCCTGCATCATCCATTCGATATCGTATCCCTCCTTGCGCACGCGCTGGTCGTAGTAGAAGAGGGTGAGGCCCGTGGCGAGAATCGGTCCGACAAAGGCGTTGGTCAAAAAGGCCACGAATTGCTGCAGGACGCGGAGGCCGACGGGCAACTGCTGGTGGTGTTTGAAGACGGGAATGACAAAGAAGATCTGGGTGATGGTGAGCAATCCGACTTCTACGATGGCGACCAGCAGCCAAAGCATGAAGATGCGCCCGCGGGACCACTTGCTCAACTCGATGCTTCGCTTGATGGCCGGGCGCGCTCGCAGGTTTTCCACGACGCAGGCGGGTACCGCAAGAGCGTAGCGCAGCCCCATCAGAATGCAGTAGATGAGCGCCGGGAACATCAGGAGTCCCAGGATCAACGAGATTCCTCCGAAGACGAGGAATTCCGTCCCATGGGCCGCTGCAGCTGCTTGCGGGGCGAAGCCCGGCTGAGGAATAACTCCCTTGTTTTGGAAGTAAATGATCACTCCGATGAACGCTGCGTAGAGCACGATGAGTGGAGTACCTGCGAAGAAGGTCTTTAGGAACATCAGCCAAAGGTAGCGTCCGATCCGGGGCAGGATGCTCTGGTAGGCGCTTCGTATGGTGGCAGGTTCGCCCATGTGCACCCAGGCGACGGCCCGATTGTTGGCGGCGACTGCGACGCCTCCCGCCATGTAGGTGAGCAAGAGGATGATCCCGCTGAATACCTGCACAGTCCAGTGCAATTCAACCTGCACGTGCCTTGCGGTCAGCAAAGCCCCGAGCCCGATCAGCAACATGTTCAGCACCATGACAAAGCCGGCGTACACGGCGGAGATCCCCGCGAATAATACGAAATTAGTGCGATAGAGTTGGGCCGTTCGGTCAAGGATCTCGCCGAGCGATAGAGGGCGCAGGTGGGATTCCATGCAAAGTTCCTCAGAAACGTGCTTTGAACGCTTGCGGGGATACTAGCACACGCTGAAATTGCCTCGCTGTGAGCGGCTGGCGAAATCCCCAGAAAGCCGGATTTGAGTGAACGTGTGGGTACACGAAAGCCCCGGCGGCATGGCCCTTTGTGTGCTCATGGTGCACATGCGTATTTGCAAACAAGTAACCTGTGACACAGGCTTGAGATAAACTGGTGTCCCACAGATGGATGAAGCTAGAACCTCAGTTAACGATCTCGCCAAGGCCTGCTCCCACTCCGCAGATGCTGCTGAATGGGAGGAGTTTGTGCGCCGGTGCGTGCCGCTTGCCTCGCTGGTGGCGGTGCGGGTTTCCCGACTGTGGCTGAATGCGCCGTCCCCGGCAACCGTGGACGATATTGTGCAAGAGGTTTTCCTAAAGCTGTGCGAGCAGGAACGCCGTATTCTGAAGGATTTTGAGCCGCGCGGAGATGACTCCTTTCTCGGCCTGCTGCGCTTGGTTTCAGCCTCCGTGGCGAATGACTACTTCCGCCGGATCTACTCAGCCAAGAGGGGTGGCAAAGTGGTCATTACTCCCCTTGCCGATGGGGATACGCAATGGTCAGCGGCAAGTGCCCATCCGGCAGCGCAGATGCAGCGTTCCACCCTACTTGCCCAGTTGGACCGGAGACTCCGCTCGGCGCTGGATGTGATTGGGGAGCGCGATCGGGCCTTCTTCTGGCTGTATTACCGGCAGGGATTTACGGCCGAGGAGATTGCGGGCATGTCCGCTGCGGGATTGACAGCCAAGGGTGTTGAGAGTGCGTTACGGAGGGTGACGCTTTGGCTGCGCGGAGAGGTGGAACCGGCCAAATTGGAGGAATCTCCCCCACCTGGCTAGCACCTGAAGGGGTTGTGTGAAAGGAATGTTGCTTCCATCCTCGTTAAGTAGAGTGCAGACATGAAAGATGATTTAAACCCGGGCCGGCCTCAAGATCCTCAGGACGACGCCTTGGCCAAGGCAATGGAAGAGCTGATTGAGCTGCACACGCTCTCCGCGGATGCCACGCCTGAAGAAGCAGCTGAAGTGGCGGGCGTGGCCTCTGCATCAAAGGAATGGCAAAGCAAACTAGCTGAAGAACTTGCGCGCACCCCGAGCGGGGCTGTCCAGGCGAATGCTGGAATTCGAGTCATGCCCCGGCGGCAAGAGCAAAAGAGGGTTAAGCCTATCTATCTGTGGGCAGGATCCGGGCTGGCCGCGGCATTTGTTCTGGCTGCCGTGCTGCTTGGGTGGTGGCGTCTTGCCAATTCGCCGGAGCGACTTCTTGCCGAGGCCTATACGCACTCCCGGATCTTTGAGTTGCGGATGCCGGGCGCGGGATTTGCCGGAGTGACGCCGCAGACGCATCTTCGTGGAAGCAATACTGGACGCGAATCGGCCCAGCTGCTGGATGCACGCTCTCGCATTGAAAGCCACCTCGAAAAAGTGCCGACGGACCCGCACTGGCTGCAACTCGAGGCAAGGGCGGACGTGCTCGAAGAAAAGTTCGACCCAGCGATCGACATTCTTGACCGCCTGCTTGCCGCCGGACCGGTGACCTCAGGGTTGCTCGTCGACGATGCGGCCGCTTACTTCCAACGCGGCGCTGCGACGGCAAGTGAAAATGATCGAGCCACCGCTCTCGAATATCTGCGGCGCGCTGACGAACTGACCCCAGACGACACTCTGGTTCTGTTCAACGAAGCAGTGGTGATGGAGGATCGCGGACAGTTGATGAATGCGGTGGAGACCTGGAACCGCTATCTGCAATTCGAGCGCGATCCGCTTTGGCAGGCTGAGGGCCGGCGCCGCATGCAGGCGTTGGAAGAGAAGCTAAAGCAGATGAAGTCACATCAGAGCCGGGTGGAGCAGCACCTCGCCACTCCAGCAGCCATGCGCAGGCTGGCGGGAGATCCCGCCGCATTGGGCGCCATTGGCGAAGAGTTATCCAGCACGCTGCTGCCTCAGTTGCTGAACGCAGCCTTTCCCATGCCGGTGGATCGTTCTCGCGGATCCCCAGGCAGGCTCGATTGCCCTGACGTCTGCCAGTCCGCACGGACCCTGCTTCACGCTCTCGCCGCATCTCTCGAACAAAACCATCACGACTCCTGGTTGACCAAACTTCTCCCCACTGATTCTTCTCCTCATGCATTGAATTTTGTTGAAGCCGCTCACGCGCTTTCCCAGGCGATTGGTGCAGACTTGGAGGGAGATTACCTCACAGCCCGCCAACGAGCGCCTGAGGCCAGCCGGCTATTTCATGCCCTGGGCAACTCCGCGGGAGAAGAGCGCGCTCAACTTGAGCTGTCTTACGCGGAGCAGCGTGGCTCTAACCATGCAAGCTGCTACGCGGCAGTCCATCCACTGGTTGGCCGCAACCCTCAGTTTGCCTGGATTCAGATCTTTGCACTCACGCAGGACACCCTTTGCGATCCAGCCCCTGGAACCGCTGGCGAGAACAATCCGTCGTTCTTGCGCGCCATCAGTTTGGCACAGGATGCCGGCTACCCACTGCTCGAATTGAGAGCGAGGAACCTGCTAGGGTCGCCGGCTGTGGATACGGGTGATACCGAGGCTGCCTGGCGTATTTATCTCACCACCGTCCGAAGGTTTTACTCGGGGGATTATCCACCCTTCCGGCTTTATGCCGTGCTGTCAGGGTTGGCGCAGGTGGAGCAGGGTACGCCTCGCGTGCAGAGCGCCCTGTTGATGCAGCGCGAGGTGGTTCATGTTCTGGAGATGACTGGGAGTCGGCAACTGGTCCCAACTGAGCGGTTTAATTTGGCGGTTGCAGCGCTTCGGGCAGGGGCTGTTTCGGAAGCCGAGAATGAAATGCAGCGAGCAAAGACCGAGCTGGCGGAAAACGGCGGCGGGGATGCTGTGAAGGGCTTGTTGGCTGAAAATGAGATTGCCATGGCGGACCTCTACCTGGACCGCGATGATTTGAGTGCGGCGGCAAAAATGCTCGACTCTGCCAATGGGCACATGGAAGGCGAGAACAACGCCTATCATCGCCGGGACTACGCCGCGGCATCCGGGCGGCTGAATCTTGCACAGTGCCACCCTGAAATCGCTGAACCCTTGCTGCGCTATGCGGTTCTTGATGAAGAGCGGCTCGCAGGGAAGGCTGGCGCGGACAGCATTGTCCAGGCGCAGCAGGATCGTGAGCTCTATGCCGTGTTGGCCGGCGTGTGGTTGGCGCAGGGCCGGCCAGGCCAGGAGGTGCTGGCTCTTTGGGAAAGGTACAGATTGCGGATTCTTGGGAATCTGGCGCCAGCCTGTCCAGAAAAGCGCCTGGATTGTTTGCTGCCCAGGATTTCGATTGCGATGACACAGCTTGGTCAGGATCGGCTGATCGGGCAGATTGTTTTGGAGAACAAGTTGCTTCTCTACAAAGTGACCGGCGCGGGTGTCGCATTTACTTCGCTCCCCATCCGCAAAGATGATGTACTTGCAGCTGCACTGACACTAGAAGAAGCAGTCAGTTCCCCGACCTCCTCAATGGACAGTGTCGATAGAAGTGCGCGGGGTGTGAGTATGCAATTGGTTGACCCGCTGATTCAATCTGGCACATTGAGCCCGGCGGCAGGTTCGGATGGACAGTTGCTTCTTGAATCCGATCCTCTGCTCGGCAATCTGCCGTGGCCGTCGGTTGAAACCGCGACAGGGTCACTGGGATTGCAGTTCAGCCTGGAGGAGCTCCCGTCCCTTGCGCTTGATCGGCGACGGGAAGGACGCAATGCGCAGACCGGCGGTTCCGTCTTTGCGAAGCCAATCGGGAATGCACTCATTGTTGGAGCCTCTATCGCGTCTTCGCCGTCGTCTGACATCCAGTTGCTGCCTGAGGTGTTGAGCGAGGCTCACGCGGTTGCTCGCTTCGAAGATGAGCCTAACGTGCTGCTGGCCAACCATGCGACGGAGCAACAGGTTGCCGCGCGTCTGGCCACCGCAACGGCAATCCATTTCGCGGGGCATGCCACCCAGGAAGACGGCGAAACACGCTTGCTGCTGGCCTCAGCGAAAGGCGTGCCCGCCGGGGCGGCTAGTGACAAACCCTGGTTGGACAGCGATCTGCTGCGCCGACACCCACCGGCTGCGGCGCGGCTCACCGTCTTTTCGGCCTGCTCGACTGGGAAAAAAGAAGAGGGATGGAATCATGGCATGGGCGACATTGTGGCGACGCTGGCTTCTGTTGGCGTTCCCGATGTAGTGGCGACGCGCTGGCAAATCGACTCCGCTTCCGCGGTTCCCATGATGGACAGTTTTTACTCGGGCCTGGCCAAGGGACTTAGTGTTCCCGAGGCTTTGACAGCAGCGCGCAGATCCCTCATAGGCGATCCACGCTACCGCCATCCTTACTACTGGGCGGCGTGGTACGCGTCGGGTTGGGGTAGGTCAAATCTGAGCCAGGTCTTTCACGGCAGCTAATGGTCCAACTTCGGCGCGCACTGATTGCGACCAGCTGCCAACTAGTGGCCAGATGACTTAGAGCAATTTCGGAATTCAGGTTGACCTTTTGAGAGTATTGAAGGGCGCCGTTTTCTTGATGAAAACGCCACTTGGCTTTGTGTTCTCGGTTTACACCAATTCCGAATTTGCTATAGGCTTTTCCTGCCATGAAGAACTTCCGCAAGCTCATCGCTCCAGTCGCCATTGTGTGGTCACTGATTTTCTCCGCCACTTACATGGATGCCCAGATGGTCTCCCCGTCGATCGACAGGCCAGACCAGCCATTCTCCTACTTCTCGAAGCCTACGGACGAGATGGGAATGATGGATGCGGAGGCGGCGACGGAAATTACGCCCGAGGGCTATCTGCGCACCGGCTTCGGCGAGCTGATGTTTTTCGCAGGGCCGGATCTCGAGCCGACGAGCGTGCGCATCCGTACTCTGGAACAGGGACACCTGCCGATGTTCCACTACGAGTTTGAGCGCGACGGAATCTCTTATCGCTTCACCCTGTGCACGTATGCGCTGGATCCTGATCGCGGTGGAAGTCTTGTGAACTTCATTCGCATATCGATGAAGAACGAAAGCAGCCAGCCCACACGCGCCATTCTCGCCACCGGTATTCGCTTTGATGCCCCCAACAATACCGGCGCAGGACACGGCGACAACCGCTTCGACCGTCCGCGCGAGGGCAAATTCCCGGGCAACTATCGCCAGATTGGTGAGAGTTTCAGCGCAGACTGGGTCTACAGCTTCACGGAAAATGCGTTCCTGCGCGATGGGCGCTTGCTCTATTCGTTCCCCGCAGGATACGCCAACCGCAGCTTTACCCTTCACGGGCAATACAACTACCCGCAAGATGTGAGCAAGCCGTCAAAGCTGCGGGCAGGCCCGACTGTTCCGGTTGGGATTGTGACGTATTCACGGATGCTCAAGGCGGGTGAAGAGTCGGTGCTCGACTTCAATATGCCGCTGGTGCCCACCTCCGATGCGGCTGCGATTGCGGCGATCGAGCAAGCTCGATTTGATCGTTTTGAGTCTCTCGCAATCCAGTTCTGGAATGGCATTCTGGCCGATGGCATGCAGATCACGTTGCCGGAAAAGAAGCCTGTGGACACCTTCTACGCCAACCTGGTCTATGACCTGATTGCTCGGGACCATATCGGCGCAGATTACATTCAGACGGTCAACAAGCTGCACTATCACGAGTTTTATCTCCGCGACTGCGCCGATATTGTGCATAGTTACGACGTGACCGGCTATCCGGAGATAGCAAAACAGGATCTGGAGTTCTTTGCAAAGTCGCAGAAGGCCGACGGAAACTTTCTCTCCCAAAGCCAGCAATACGACGGATGGGGCGAAGCCGTCTGGGGGTATTCGCAGCACTTCCGCATCACCCACGACAAGGCTTTCGCCGAGTGGGCACTGCCGCAGATTGCCCGCGGCGTCGACTGGCTGAAGCAGGTCCGCGCCGCCGATCCGCTTCACATCATGCCTGCCAGCGATGTACGCGACAACGAATTTGTTCCTGGCCACCTTACCGGCTACAACTTCCTTGCGCTGTCCGGTCTGAAGCTGGCGATTGGCATGGCCAGTGACACAGGCCATGCCGATCTTGTGGCCAACTGGCAACGCGAGTACGACGACTATCATCGGGCCTTCTTCAAAGTGCTGGACCAGCGAACCGGCGAAAACAATGGCTATATTCCACCGGCACTCGATGGCCAGAAAGATGGCTTTGATTGGGGTAACATGCTGGCAGTGGTCCCGGAGCCAACCCTCGACCCGCATGATCCGGTTGTGACAGCAACTCTGAAGGCCACACAGGCCAAGTACGCCGAAGGCATCATGACCTATGCCAACGGCGAGTTTCTTCACCACTACCTGACCATCAAGAACACGATGACAGAAGTAGTTCGGGGCGACCAGGAACAGGCGCTGAAGGAGTTCTACGCGTTGTTGCTGCATACGAGTTCAACGCATGCAGGATTCGAGTTCGCGATCCTGCCCTGGGGCGACCGCAACTTTCAGGACAATCTCTCCCCGCATGGGTGGTTCGCCGCTGAGTACCGGACGTTGCTGCGCAACATGCTGGTGCGTGAAGATGGCGACCAGTTGCACCTGCTGAGCGTGGTGTCTCCCGAGTGGATGGGCAAGGGCAAGAAGATCAGCGTATCCAATGCTCCTACCAGCTTTGGCACTGTTGGATTCAAGCTTGAGCAGACCGCCGACGACGAGGGAGTTCTTCATCTGGATGCGCATTTCACCCGTGCACCGAGCAAGATCGTCCTGCATTATCCCTGGTGGGTTGCGCAGGTTGTAGCCACCGTGGACGGCATTGGCCACATGGAGTTGAACGGGGCGATCGACCTGCCTGCAGGCGCGCGCGAGATTCACCTGCACTGGGTCAATAAGTCCATTCCACCAACCTTGAGTTACGAGAGTGCTGTAGAGGATTACAAGGTCGAATATGCACGCCGCTATCAGATTCTGATGCACGGCGACGCGGCGGGCAAAAACTGAGATCGGTCCCAGGTGGGCGAGGGTTCAGCGAACCAGGGAGATTGTCAGGGCAGGTTATTCCAGGTTCTGAATCTTGGTGTCGTCGGAAAGCTTGACCACGAACTGGTCGTCTTTCAGCGTTTGATTCTCCGTCACGTTATCGATGGTGAGAATGATCTGAATTCCTTCAAGCGGGCGCTTAATCGTAATCATGGAAGGGTAGGTCACCGAATCATAATCCCGATAGGCTTGATAGGAGACCTGAGTCTCGAGGTTGCCATCGCCGTCATAGAGATCCTGTTGGTAAGGGAGCAAGTCGTCTCGATTGAAGGTCACAACGCGCACCGGCGCCAACTCCTGGGTCCCGGCCTTGCGCCGCATAATGCTCAGCAGATACTCCGGCACGGAGTACAGATGCTTCTTGGCAGAGTCTTCTATCGTTACGGTGTCCGCAGTCACTGAGTACAGGTCATCGGGATCAAGACCTCTGACTACCATCGCGTCGAAGAAGAAACTCGGGCGCATATTCTCAAGCGCATTCGCCGATTTCTTTCTGAACGAATTCGAGCCCTTCATGGCCTTTTTTAGTGTGGGGATCGAGAGGGTGAAATTCTTGCCGTCGCTGGCCATGTCGAAGGCTGTTACTCCGTAGAGTTGACCCAGGACCCTGAGCATTCCCGGTTTGCGCATGAGGATGTGTCCGCGAAGGGTCGGATAATCCTTTGCAACACCCTCCTTGGTTTTGATCACCGTGGCCTGGATATTGACAGTAGCCGTTAAGGTATCAATGGCTTGCCATTGTTGGTTGAGCCGCCCAGCCAGTTGAGCCGGCGTCGCAGTCTGGGTCATAGTGGGCTGCTTGGGCACAGGCAACCTTCGCGTCGAAAACAGACAGCCAGAGAGCAGCAAGAGGGGAAGGAAGAGAGCTGCGGTTGTAATACGGCGAAGGCTCGCATTCATCGGCCACCTGCCTTCTTCACAGCGCTGCGGTAGCCGGCCACGTTGCGGTCGTGCTCGCCCAGAGTACGGGAAAAAAGGGATTGCCCCCGCGGATTGGCGCTGGCGGCAACAAAATATAGATAGTCCGTCTTCGCAGGATCCATAGCCGCGCGCAGTGACTTCAAACCCGGATTCGCGATTGGTCCGGGCGGCAGACCGGTGTGGAGGTAAGTGTTGTAAGGGGTGTTGTAGTTCAAGTCACTTTTGCGGATGGTGCCGCTCCACCGGCCAGAAAGCTCGAGACCGTAGATGACGGCCGGATCGGTCATCAGTGGCATGTTCTTTGCGAGGCGGTTTGTAAAGACACTGGCAACGAGCGGGCGCTCGTCATCCAACGCGGTCTCCCGTTCCACAAGCGAACCCATGGTCACCACTGCGTGCATATTTCCTTCCAATCCCAGTTGCTCGGCCTGCGTCCGGAAGCGCCGGACCATCATTGCTGCGATTTGTGCCGGAGTTGCCTTGCGAGCAAACCGATACGTGTCTGGGAACAGGTAACCCTCCAAGCTCTTTGCATGAGGGTCAAGATCCGCCACCAGTCCCACCTGGCTGACCGCAGCTTGGAGGAAATCCTGCGCCTCCCCAAGCCCTGCCTGCTGCAACCTCGAAGCGATCTCAAAGATGCTCGCACCCTCTGGGATGGTTACCGCCTTGGTAAACAAGTCACCGTGTGCGATCCGGGAATAAACCTCAGTCATCGGGGCCGGATGATCAAATCGGTACTCGCCGGCCCTGAGCGTTCCTCGCTTCACCAAACGCAGAAGAACGAATGCAAATTGGTTCCGCACTACCCCTGATGCTTCAAGTTGCTGGCCGATGCGGGTTGAAGAAGAACCGGGCGCGAGTTCAACGAAGGTCTCGCTTTGCGGCCCAAAAGGCGTTAAAACCAACCAGGCCACAGCGCCAGCCGCGAGAAGCGCCACAAAAAGAAGACCCAGCAAGAATCCTGCCGCGCCAGAACTCTTCCCTTTTTTACTCTTCCGTTTGCGACCAGCCATTCGGTTGCTGTCAACCCTTCAATAGTTAGAGACGCGCAAATACACCATGAGGATGCTCTGAGTTTGATTGTATCGGGCGGGGAGTGCCGGAGCCGGGCATTTCTTTCCGTGGTGAAGACCTTTAGGATTAACGGTGAGGGAAGGCAACTGGAAAACTATCCGCGTTATCTTGGTCTCGACATTGGCAATCGCCGCGTTGGCGTTGCGGTGTCAGATGAGTTGGGGCTGACAGCTCAGGCGGTCCTGACCCTGGAGCGGCGTCACAACCAGCGAGAAGACCTGCGATCGCTGGCAAGGCTTTGCCGGCGCTTTGCGGTGGTGGGCATTGTGGTGGGCAATCCGGTGCATATCTCAGGTGAACTGAGCCCGCAAGCAGTCAAAACGCAAGCGTTTGCTGAAGAACTGGGCAAGCTGGCCGCCCTGCCGATTCACCTTTGGGATGAGCGTCTGACCACCCGCGAAGCCCATCGAATTCTGTATGAGGCAGGGCACGCTCGGCAAAAGCACCGGGAAGTCGTGGACCAAGTGGCGGCGACGCTCATCCTGCAGTCGTTTCTTGATGAGAAGGGAACAGGGAAGAAGGAGTAGGGACTGGGGACGAGTCCCTACTCGCCCAATCCCCCGCGTATAATGAGGAGTCAAGTTTTTATTTCTCGCGGACGGAGCATCCCCGCTCCCCGCAACGGACCCTGGATGCCCGAGCACATCAAAAAGCAGCTTCTCGCAGAGATCGCTATCCTTGAGCACGAGCTTGCTCACGAGCTCCCCGCCGAAATCAAGAAGGCGGTGGCCATGGGGGATTTGTCTGAAAATGCCGAGTATCACATGGCAAAGCAGCGCCAGACTTTTGTGAATGCGCGGCTGGGTCAGTTGAAGCGGCGCATGGCTGAGCTATCCCTTGTAAACCTGACCAATATTCCCAGGGACAAGGCAGGCTTCGGCTCGACCGTTGTGGTGTTCGACTCGACCAAGGCTGAAGAGATTGTCTACCGGCTTGTCACGAGCGAGGAGTCGGACGTATCGAAGGGCCTGATCTCGACTACATCGCCGATTGGACGCGGCCTTGTGGGCAAACGGGTGGGCGACATCGCTACCATCGTGACCCCCAACGGCAAACGCGAACTAGAAGTTCTTAAACTGACTACGATTCATGATGAAGTGGGCGAAGGCGAGCAGGAGAGCGCAACCGCCGACGGCATGGAAAAGTAAGGATTATTGGAATGACCTGGACCAGTGCTTTTGGCCGCGGATGCGGCTGGCTTCTCGATCGCATAGTGTACGGCCTGGCGCTGACCCGCATCTCCCCCAACGTGCTCACGTTCATCGGCCTGGTGATCAACATTGTTGCCGCCGTTTTGTTTGGTCATGCCAACGCGAGCAACTCAGGCAGCATGTTTTTCTATGCAGGGCTTGTGATCTTCGGCGCCGGGATCTTCGACATGGTGGATGGCCGGGTGGCACGACGCAACAACCAGGTCACAGTCTTCGGCTCCTTTTTTGATTCGGTGATCGACCGCTACTCCGACGTGGTGCTGTTCTTCGGTTTGCTGGTCTATTACGGGCGGATCAATAGATTTAGATACGTAGTGCTGGTGGCCTTTGTGATGGTGACTTCGCTGATGGTCAGCTACACGCGCGCCCGCGCTGAAGCGCTGATCGGCCAGTGCAAGGTGGGGTTCATGGAGCGGCCAGAGCGCGTCGTGCTCATTCTGCTGGGCGCCCTGTTCAACCACTGGGGCGTGATGGCGCCTGTGCTTTGGGTGCTGGCTGCGCTTTCAACCATCACTGTGGTCCATCGAATTACATATACCTACTCAAAGACAAAGCACCTTGCGCCTATAGGCTGACGCGTCCCCGGTGCTTTAGCAGTTCACCGCTACGGCCGAGCAGCCTTCTTTCGCGGGTTTCCATTGCACAAGGAAGCTGGTCAGCGCGGCGGACTCCAAATGGCGCATATCTTCGAACTCCCCACCCTTCTGGCTATAAAGCAGCGTGCCTTTATCGCTCAAAACGGCCAGAGCGGGTACGCCGCGCTTGAGAGGAATCTCGTACTTTTCGGCGATGTCCTGGTTGGCGTCCATGTGGCCGATGTTGACGTCGACGAGGATGAAGTTCGCTTCAAGAAGTGGCTTGTTCCTGGCATCGTGGAAGTAGAGGTCGAGCACCTGGCAGTCGCCGCACCAGTTTCCGCCGAAGTCCAGCAGGACGCGCTTGTGGGTCTGAGCCGCGAGTTTGAGAGCCGCGGCCAGGTCTGCCTTGGCCTGGGATGGATCGGGATATATGTCGCGCCCAGCTGACCGGGCAGTGCCGGCGGCAAAGGTCAGCAATGTGGCAAACGCAAGAACCTTGAGTGTCTTCACGAGAGGAACCCTCCACAACAGTTCACTGCTTTGAGTCTGCCATAAAGGGTCCATGCGGCGCCATTTTCATGCTCCATCCACGGGGCAGGTGGATGTACTCTAACAAGGTGGCAAGCGACCTGCGCAAACGACTGGAATCGGCGGCCTACCCTGACCTGGGGGCGATGATGGAGGGCTATGCACGTGCAGCGGCAGATCTGGCGAAGGGCGAGTTCAAGCAAAAACTGGACTTTACCTCCGAGTCGATCGACGGGCTGGATGAGATTCTGGTGCGTGTGGGCGAAAGCCCTGAGCTCGACCTGGACTTCGAGGTCCGGCTCTGGGGCAGCTACCTGGGCGAAGTGCTGCGGCGGCGCTATGCCGGCGGATGGGAGATGACTCCTTATCCCGGCGGCGCGGTGGCTGTTCCGGCAGTGGAGGTGCGGGGCTCGCGGCTGTTTCCGCTGCTCAAGGTCTATCGCCGCTTGACTGTGGGCGAAGAAGAGGACCTGGGAGCTTTCTTCACCATGGTGACAGAGCGGCTGGGGAAGCCAGCCAAGGTGAATTGACCGTTCCTGCGAGATCCAATGATGACCTTTGGCCCGTAGTCAAAATGCTGCCTCAGCGCGGGGATACCGCTTTGTGCGACAATATCTACGAATCGAGTGCGCCAGCACAGCGCGGCGCGCGGAGGATGAAACAATGGGCGATCTACTTCAGCCGTGGCACCTGGTGGTGCTTGGCGTGGTTGCATTCTTGCTATTCGGTGCCAAGCGGCTGCCGGAGTTGGGCAAGGGGTTGGGTGAAGGTTTGAAAGGCTTTAAGGAAGGCATCAAGGGCGTGTCTGATCCGGCGCCCCCACCGCCAGCTGTACAACAGCAAGCGGCTGCGCCTCCGCCTCCGCCTTCGGCTCCGGTCGAGCCTAAGTAATTTATCGCGTACCGCTCGAGTCTGCGGTTTTATTATTCGCCGCAGTGCAATTGGCGGTTTTGGCGCCCCGGGATGTGATCTTCAAGATTGACGAGAGGCCTGTGCAGATTGCACAGGCCTCTCGTCTGCCCTATATATACCTTGGGATTGGGATACTCGGTGGGCTCAGCTGTGAAAAATCACCCATCAGGGTCAACTCATCGGAAACCTGCTACGGCAGGAGTTTGCGAATTGAGTAGAGGGTGGCCCTGCGGAGGCCGCGTTTCGCGCGGGATCGTAAATTGGGTCGCTTGGCGCCCGGTACAGGGTTGATTACGATCGGCTGCCGTTCACATGCGGTCTTGTAATGCTCGAGGAGTTGGAGGGTTGCAGACTTCCAACCGTGTTGTTCAGCATGGGTTCGTGCGGCGAGCCCAATGGATTCTCGCAGTGAGGGAGAGAGAAGGATCTGCTCAATCCGAGCGATGGCTTCTGGTTCATCGTCGAAGAGAAAGCCGCTGACTCCGTCCTGAATGAGCTCAGGGATGCCGCCAGCTCGAGCAGCTACTACGGGGAGGCCGGAGGACATGGCTTCCAGGATGACAAGTCCCAGGGTCTCGGTCCGGGAAGGCATGACGAATATGTCGCTGGAGGCGTAGGCCTGTGCAAGTTCTTCCCCGTGGAGGAAGCCTGCCATGTGGACTGGTAGACCTGCGAAATGGTGCTGAAGGTGATTGCGGTGGGGACCATCACCGACAAGGGCAAGTCGAGCGCTGGGGTTAGCCTGAAGGATTGGCTTGAGGCGTTCGATCCCTTTTTCAGCGGAAAGACGCCCGACAAAAAGGAAAAGCGGGCTTTCCGGATGACCTTCGGATAGGCGGTTCCGCATTTCTGGGGAAGGCCGCGCGGGCTGGAATCGATGGGTGTCGACGCCGCCGGGCCAGAGCCCGAGGCGTTCAATTCCGTGCTGATTGAGCAAATCGACCATGGCAACTGAGGTACAAAGGTTGAGCGTTGCCCGATTGTGTCGTTTGCGGAGAATGGGCCAGACCCAGGGTTCCATAAACCCGAGCCGATAGTAGTGGAGGTACTTGGGAAGATCAGTGTGGTAGGAGACGACTAGAGGCAGGTGCATCGCTCCGCCATTTTTTCCTCCACCGTAGTAAAGGCCGGCGATGCCGAGGAAGGCTGGATCGGCGACGTGAAGAATATCGGGTTTAAACTCATCAATTACGCGCCGCATTGAGGCGCGAGGCAGGGCCAGGCGGAGCTCGGGATAAAGGAAAAGGGAGTGCCCTTTGATGCCGACGATCCTGGATTCCTGAAAGTGATCGAAGCCGCCTTCCGGGGCAAAGATGAGGACCTGGTGCCCAAGCCTCTCCAACTGGTTAATGGTCTGGCAGAGGGTGGTGACGATGCCGTCCACTTTTGGGATGAAGGTTTCAGTGAAGAGGGCAATACGCATGATCGCGCCAGGTTCATCGATAGGGAATTCAACAAAGAGTAACATGAAGCGCCTCAGGATTGGGGGCGGGATTGGCGCTGGCGAGCGCGGTTGGGAGGGCTTGCAGGACAAGCATTGAACGGTGCAGCAGCGAGCGCGGCAAGGCTACGCTGTCTCGCAGAGGACTCCGCTTGCTGTGATACCGTTTCAATACGGCGTCCCTGAGCCGGGCCTGGGCTTTCGGCCCTCGGCAGATGGCTGCGACTTGAGCAGAATCGGGGGCGGCGCGTGTACCCACAGAATGTCCCAGCAGCCGGAAATGATATCGCCTTCGATGCCCGCGAGCCCGGCTCCCAAGTCTGGGCAGGGGCTTGTAGCCGCCCCGGCTCTTCAATCGCCTGAGACCGGATCGGTTGCCGCGACTGGGAAGCGTGGGCCGCATCGGCTTCCAAGGTGGCTGGAAAAGGCAGAGCTGCTCTTGCGGGTCCTGCTTCGGATGTATATTGGGCTCGCCGTATGCTACGCGCCGTGGTCGCACTTGTTCTGGGACCAGAATCCACTTTTCCTGCAATTCCCCACGCTTTCGATTTATGCCGCGAACGGCGCAGTACGGGGCATCGTGTCAGGGCTTGGGCTCTTGAATCTGTGGATGGCGTTTCGAGACGCGATCCGGCACGGGGCGGATAAAGAATGAGCGACACAGAAACTGGAAACGATGGGGCAGCGGACAGCAAACAGCGGACGGTTCCGGCACCCTTGCAGAAGGCTCCGCTGGCGTACGAGAATCCGACTTTTCTGAACGGGCCGGACGGCAGGTTGATGCGGATTGTGGCTGAGTACCTGGAGCCTCTGGCACGATTTCGGCACGAGCAGATTCAGGACACAGTAGTATTTTTCGGGTCGGCCCGGTTTCGTGGGCGCGAGGAAGCCGATCATGCGCTGGAACTTCTAGACAACACCGGTTCAAGCCAGGCAGCGCCGAGCCATGAGCAGCCGGCGAGTGCGCCAGAGATAGCCGCGGGACAAGCTACGGACTTGCAGCGAAAGCGCGCGGTAGCGGCCGTGGAGATGGCCCGCTACTACGAGGACGCGCGGCGGCTTTCTGGAATGCTGACGACCTGGGCACAGAAGATTCCATCGAAGCGGCACCGGTTTGTGGTGACTTCGGGTGGGGGCCCTGGAATTATGGAGGCGGCCAACCGTGGCGCCTGGGAGGCCGGAGGGAAGACGATTGGATTGAACATACGGCTGCCCTTTGAGCAGGCGCCGAATCCATACATAACGCCTTCACTGAACTTCGAGTTTCATTACTTCTTCATGCGCAAGCTTTGGTTTGCATATCTGTCGAAGGCGCTGGTGGTGTTCCCAGGGGGCTTCGGGACTCTCGACGAGATGTTTGAGATTCTCACCCTGGCGCAAACGCAGAAGCTGGCAAAGAAAATCACGGTTGTGATTTATGGGTCGGAATATTGGAAGAAGGTTTTCAACCTGGACGTACTCGTGGAAACGGGTGCGATTTCGCCGAAAGACATTGACCTGTTCCAGTTTGCTGATTCGCCCGAGCAGGCATTCGAGTTCCTGAGGGACGGGTTGACTCAGAATTACTTGCTGGTCGAAGCGGCGGCAGGCAAGGAATCGGCGAACGATGGAATCAAACACGGCGAAGACCTGATGGCGGGACCGACGCTGGAGGATTTTCTGGGACCGGAGTTGGCCAAGACTCTCAAGTAGAGTGGAGACGGGGGATGGGTGGTTGTACTTTGGCTGGCCGCTCAAAATGGTGTTATTTCCCGCTGTTCACCGAAGCTCTTTTCAATGTGTTTAGGTCTCAACCGTGACAAAGATATTTTTGTGTTCAGGCGGATTGATTCTGCTAGGCTTAATTCACGTCATTCCCCGTTGCAACCCGTTGAATGGATTACGCTGCAGGACCGATGATGCGCGATTGTGTTCGACTTTGGGTTTTTCTGGGAAGATCGCAGGGAATCGTCGGGATTTTGAGGAAGGATTCCGTTTACTTTGTTGGTTCCCGGGGTAATTGAAGGGTAATTCGCACCATCTTAATCCCGCATTGATGGTCGGAGGTGGAAACTGAATGCAGAAATCAGGGCATGATCGAGGAGAAGGAGCAGAAATGGCCAATATGACCATCTCGTACCTGTGGCGCGATCCAAATGCGTCGCGCGGCTTCCGGTCAGGTGTTTCGCTGCACAGTCATACCAACCAATCGACGGAGACCCTGGACTTTCTGGCGAACTTCGGGAACCAGTACCCGTGGATGCGCCCTGTGATGTCCCGGCTGGAACGGCGGTCAGAGCAAGAGCACGGAATGCGGGTGAATTATGCGGCCGCCTATTGGACTCCGCCGATGACGCCCAAACTGGCATTCGATCTGGAGAGTGCCCAGATTGAAGGGTTGAACATAGCGCCCATGGTATCGATTTCAGATCATGACAACATCAAGGCCCCGATGATGCTGCGCACCGTGCCTAGCGCGCGGCAGATTCCTGTCTCTGTTGAATGGACTACACCTTATGGGAAGCAGTCATTCCATCTCGGGGTGCATAACCTTCCGAGCGCGCGGTCAACGGAGTGGATGGAGACGCTGGCGGATTTTACCGCCAACCCGAGCGACGAGCGGCTGACAGAGCTTTTGATTGCATTGCACGAGGAACCGAATGTACTGGTGGTTTTCAACCATCCGATGTGGGATTTGTACCTGGTTGGCGCCGACCGGCATGAGTTTCTGGTGAATGAGTTTTTACAGAAGAACGGCAACTATCTTCACGCATTGGAGTTGAACGGACTGCGGCACTGGGATGAGAACCGGAGGGTGCGGCGCCTGGCGGAGAAGTGGAACATGCTGTTGATTTCTGGTGGAGATCGTCACGGCGTGGAGCCGAACGCGAACATCAACCTGACCAACGCAACCAGCTTTACGGAGTTTGTCCACGAGATCCGGCGCGAGAAAAAGAGCGACATGCTCTTCATGCCTCAATATGCAGAGCCTTGGAGGCATCGTATCCTGCGTTCTGCGATCGATGCGGTTCGGGATTATCCTGAGTTTCCGCAGGGCTCGCGGACCTGGGACGAGCGCGTGTATCACCCGGATGCGAACGGTGTGCCAAGGCCGCTGAGCCAACTCTGGCCGGACGGAACTCCTCCGTGGACAATGACCTTCGGCATCAAGTTAGTTCAATTGATGGGCAGGGGATTGGTGTCTGGCGGCTTGAAGATTGCGTGGAGCGAAGCTGACCAGTTGCGGCTTGCGCTTGGCGAGTACGACGGCTAACCAGCCCATCTAAGAAAACCTATCGCCGGGAGTCCGGATTTTCGCCGCTGTTCTGGCGGTGGCAACAAACAGTGATTTATGATTGCACGAATACCGCGGGTCGCGTACTTCCCTGACTCGTTTCACGAGGTCAATGGGGTTGCGCATACCAGCCGGAACTTTGAGGCATTTGCGCGGCGGCGGAATTTGCCGTTTCTTTGTGTCCGCGCCGGCGATCGCACCCAGGCCATTCTTGAAGACGGCAACCTGTGGACGCTGGAGCTTTCCAGGAGTTTTCTTTCCTTTGCACTGGAAAAAGATCTGCGCTTCGACCCCGCGTTTCTGCGCCATATTCCCCTGATTGGTGAAGTACTGGAGCGCTTCAAGCCCGATTTGATTCACATCACCGGGCCGAGCGAGGTGGGAATGCTGGGGGCCAGTTTGGCCGGCTACCTGGGGGTGCCGTTGGCAGCCAGCTGGCATACCAACGTGCATGAGTATCTGGCGCGCCGCTCAAAGTGGCTGTTGCGTCTGCTGCCGAAGCAGCAATCGGCGCAGACGGAACATACGATCGAAGACATGACGATGGCGGCGGCGGCGCTGTTCTATTCAGCCGCGGGCGTGCTGTTTGCGCCGAATGCCGAGCTTTGCGCGCAACTCGAGAAGATGACGGGCAAACCCTGCCACCTGATGCCGCGCGGCGTGGACGCCGAGCTCTTCAACCCAGACAAGCGGAACCGCGATCCCGACGACAGCGAGCAAGTGCTTGGATTTGTGGGGCGGCTTTCAATTGAGAAGAATGTGATACTGCTTGCCCAGGTCCAGGAAGAACTGGAAGCGATGGGGCACAAGGACTTTCGGTTCCTGATTGTGGGGCACGGCGCGGAGGAGGGGTGGCTGCGCGAACGGATGCCGCGCGCGGAAATCCCCGGTGTGCTGAAGGGTGAGGCGCTGTCAGAAGCGTACGCGAATATGGACCTCTTCGTGTTTCCGTCTCACACCGATACGTTTGGGAACGTGGTATTGGAAGCAATGGCCAGCGGAGTTCCGGCGATTGTGACCCCCGACGGTGGACCGAAGACGATTGTGCAGGACGGCGTGACGGGACGAGTTGTGCCTGACGAGGATTTCGCGGCGGCCGTTGATGAGGTGCTAAGCGATCCCGCAAAACACGCAGCGATGCGATCAGCGGCTCGGGAATTTGCGCTGACAATGAGTTGGGACTCGGTATTTGAAGGAGTCTATGCAGCTTATGATGAGCTGTTGATGGAGGATCATCGGGCGGTGGGGTAAGTGCAGTTCACTGCGCAGACGGGCGCGTGGTTTCTGGGGTCGTAAGCCCCAGCACCGTCAGATCGCTTTCCATTCCAAAAAGAAGCGAATCGGGATTGTCGTCTTCCGGGCCGATATCCGGGAAACGGCGGAAGATGGTTCGGGCTATTGCGCCGGCTTGCTGTGGATTCAGGCCAGGCAAAAGGCAGGTGTTCTTCCATCCATGTTTTGCGTACAAGCCACCTCGTCTGCCATGTCCGCCCGCTCTAAAGCCGATTGACTTTATCTCAGAGGCTGGCACTCTGACTTCGGTAGAGAGCCACTTGCCGATATTCCCAGTGGCGACCAACTCGCTGCTTGTTACGCGAAGTTCTGTCGAGCGACCCTGCATCCAGCCGACAACAACCGCCAGAAGGCCCGGCAGAGCAAACAGAAAAGGCCATGCACTCTTTTGAACAAGGTCATGAACCCAGGAACTCGGGTGGGTCCAAGCAAAATCGAGAACGACGAACAGGATCAGGGGACCGGCGATGAGGTCGAGCCAGCCGACATGGCGGTCGACGGTGAAGCGAAGTTCGCTGTGCAGGTCGATGGTAGTGAGTTCTGCTTTTGCGAAAACATCCATTGCTGCACCAGTCAGTGATTGCCGCTTTCGTCAGACCAGAATACTCCAACTTCAGTGATGGGTCGAGGCGTGCAAGCCTGTGATCAGGTCGATGGCGAAGGGCGTTTCCTTATCGGTCATCATGTCCCAGCCGAGGCCGTGGAGGACGTCGCCTTCGATAGAGGCGAGCGTAAGGCCTTCGGAGGAAAGCTTCTCCGATTGCCAGGACTGGCCCTTGGAGCCCCAGGCGAGGATCGAATGATGGCCAACAAATAGAAGCAGATTCTGCGCTGGAGCGGGGCGAATCTCGAGCACCGGCCGAAAGGCAATCATCGTGAAGCGTTCGGGGGCGGTGGTGCTAATGAGGTAGGCATAACCACCGGAGACGGCGCAGATTTCGTCAGGATTTGGGCTGGACAAGAGGCCAGTGGGGACGGCCAGGTCGCGGAAGCCGAGGGCACATGTGGCCAGGAACTCCTGCGCGGAAGACGAAGGTTTTTGACTCGATGCTTCGACCTGCTTTGCAGTTGGATTGATGAGGACTTCGAGGGCTCCGCGCTCTACTTCCTCGGCTTCGCGAGGATAAACGAAGTGGCGGGTGGGCAAGATGATGGGGCGGGCAGGGAGGATTTCGGCCTGCCAGTGGTGCGGGAAAGTGCCATCGAAAAATGGGGCGGGCAGATTTGGGGTCACGGGTACACCCTGTACTGGAGAACCCAGTCCTCCTGCTCGTGAGTGTCGGGAACCGTACACCCTCGAGCTGTCTGGATGGCCGCGAGAGCATCGTTCGGTGTCCAGCCGATGTGGATGAGAGTGCATGCTGCGGTAACGGTCGCTCGGCCGATGCTTCCCCGGCAATGGACGCCCATGTGTTCACCGGCGCGCAATCGATTGGCGAGATCTGCTACGAAGCCGCGAAAGTTAGCGACATTGGGTGGAACGTGGACGTCGGGAATTGGGTGGGAGAGGAATTGCAGTCCGATCTTCTCTGCGATTTCACTCTCCTGGGCCAGACCAAGCAAAGCGGCTTCATCGCGTTCTAGAAGGGAGACCAGGGTTTCAATACCCTCCCTCTTCATTCGACGAAGCTCGTCTTCCAGCCAGTCGTGGCCACGCGGTCTCATCACGATTGCAAGCGGGGCAGGCGGATTGCCTTTGATCCAGAAGATGTCGTTCACTCCCCTCAGACTCCGACAAACTGGTTGATGCGGTCGCGGACGCTTGGAATGGAGAGGCCTAGGGTGGCGCCGTTTTCGATGAGAGGGATGATCTTGTCGAAGTCGGGGCCGGAGTGGAAACCGGTGAGAGCGATGCGGACGGGATAGAACAGCTCCTTGCCCTTGATTCCGGTGGCGTCCTTGATCTCGTTCATCCACTCTTTAAAGGCTTCAGGGGTGACGTGACCATTGTGGGTGCGAACGCGGCTGGCTAATTCTGACAGCACCGTGCGCGCGGAGTCGACGGCCAATACGGCAATATTCTCTTCATTGGCGCGGGCTGAAACGAGGTCGACCGCAAAGATGAAAGCGGCCTTGGCCGGAAGCTGGGCGAGAAAGTCGACTTTAGGAAAAAACAATGCGAGTAGATTGGCGAACCATGCTTTCCTTTGAGCGATCAACTCAAGTGAAGGAACGTTTAGGTGGATTGGGGGGTCCTGACTTGCCAGGAAGGCAAGCGCCTCAGCCGTATAGAGCTCCGACCCCGACCAAAGGGGAAAGATATCAGGCCGGTGATTGCAGAACTGACGCTCGGCCAACTTGGCGATGCGCTCGGGGTCAGCCTGCTTGAGGTAGTGACGGTTGAGCCAGTTGAGCTTGTCAAAATCGAAAATGGCGGGGGATGGGGTGACGCGCTCGATGGAAAAAGCCTTGATCAGCTCATCATGGGTAAAGGTCTCGGTCTTGCCGTCTTCCGCGCCCCAGCCGAGGAGGGCGAGGTAGTTGAACATGGCTTCGGGCAGATAACCCATCTGGCGGAATGTGGAGATGGAGGTGGCGCCGTGGCGCTTGGAGAGGCGCTCGCGGTCTGAGCCGAGGATTGTGGAGAGGTGGGCGAACTCCGGAACAGGCCAGCCGAAGGCCTGGTAGATGGCGACCTGCTTGGGGGTGTTGGAGATGTGATCGTCGCCGCGGATGACGTGGGTGATCTGCATGAGCGCATCGTCGATGGTGACGACGTAGTTGTAGACGGGGATTCCGGCAGAGAATCCGCTCGCGGAGCGAACGAGGACCGGGTCGCTCACGGATTCAGCAGCGAACTCAACAGGGCCGCGAACTAGATCATGAAAGCGGAGAGGATGATCTTCAATTTTCAGGCGGACGGCAAAGGGCTTGCCGTCGGCAATGTTCTTCGCAATGGTTGCGGGGTCCAGGGCGCGGCATCGGCCGGAGTAGATTTGGGTTCGATGCTCGGCGGCGGCTTCGGTTCGTTCGACTTCCAGGTCTTCCGGAGTGCAGAAGCAGCGGTAGGCCTTACCCTCAGTGAGCAAGCGCTCGGTGTGTTCCGCGTAGATTGCCAACCGGTCTGATTGTCGATAGGGACCGTGTGTGCCTTTGTCCGGCTCGCCAAGCTGACCGGGCCCTTCATTCCAGTCGAGGCCGAGCCAGTGAAGGTCCTCAATGAGCTGGGCCTCGTGGCGGGCTTCGGAGCGCTCAAGGTCGGTGTCCTCAATCCGCAGGATGAACTGACCGCCAGCGCGCCGGGCGACGAGCCAGTTGTAGAGTGCGGTGCGAGCATTGCCGACGTGCAAAAGCCCGGTGGGGGAAGGGGCAAAGCGGACGCGGGGAATCTTGGTATTCATGACAGTTACCCATGATAGATGCTGAGAAAGGTGAAGGATATGACTTTGTGTCGACATTTGGGAGGGAATGTCTGAAGGCTCTTCCAGAGCCATCAGCAGTAAGCGAGCAGCACAAGCGCTATGATCTAGCGATGAAAAGGAGTGCAGAATGTTTCGCAGGTTGATTGTTGCATTCGTGATAATTGGGTTGAGCCTGGCGGCATTCGGTCCCAGGCTGGCCGCGCAGAAGATTGCCGTTGATGATCAGTCTGCCGCGAAAGCAGAGATTCGAAGCCAGGTCAACCGGTACATGCAGTCGATCGACGATGCTGATACAAGGCTTGGCGCTACGGTCTGGTCGCCGACGCCGGACGTGACTTTCATTGAGCCGCAGGGGCATGAGCGGGGCTGGGATCAGATTGCCGAGGTGGTCTACGGCAAGCTGATGGGCGGGACGTTTTCAAAACGCACGTTGAAGAATGTGAGCGATATAAGCGTCCACGTTTATGGCGACGCGGCGGTGGTTGAATTTGATTGGGATTTTGTTGCAATACTTCGCAGCGATGGCAAGACGGTTGTCCATACGACTGGCCGGGAGAGCCAGGTTTACGTGAATCTGCCAGACAAGGGTTGGCGGCTGGTGCATGTCCACTACTCGGGGCCACCGGTGAGCGGTCCGGGCGTAGGGTCCTAGTTTTCTAGAAGAAGTGCTGCCAGCCTTGAGGTTCGAGGGGCTGAGAGCCCTGCGGCATGAGGAGCGTGACGGTGGGCCGGTTACGGCGGGGTGCGAGGATGCGGCCGATCCGAGTGACTGGGACGCCGGCAATTGATTTAGGGAGGGTCGTCTCCGCGGGGGCGGCGAAAAGGAGTTCGTAATCCTCTCCTCCGTTGAGGGCCTGGGCAAGGTTCGCGTCGGGATGGATGGGGAACAGACCGGCGTCGACCTCGGCTGCGACGTGGGATTCCTGGCAGAGATGGGTCAGGTCTGTGGAGAGGCCGTCGCTCAGGTCGATGGCAGCGGAAGACTTGCCGTGACGGACAAGCCACGCGCCCTGGGCGATGCGAGGCTGAGGGTAAAGGTGGGGGGCTAGTTGAGCTGCACGCTTTTTCGTGATCCGATGCGGTTGAAGGAGTGCAAGCTTGGCGAGGGCAGCGGATGATCCTCCCAATGAGCCAGTGACATAGAGCAGATGGCCGGGACGGGCGGTGGATCGGAGCAAGGCTCTTCCGCGAGGGACTCCGCCGATGAGCACAATGTCCGCCATCGCCACCGGTGACTCCGAGAGGTCGCCTCCGGCGAGCGGAAGCTTGTACGCATCCGCCAATGAGAGTAGGCCACCCAGGAATTCGTCAACCCACGCGGGGCGGCGGCCGGACTGTGTGGTGAGCTCGCGCGGCAATCCCAACGAAAGAAAGGCTGCGATGGGACGAGCGCCCATGGCGGCCAGATCGCTGAGGCCTCTGGCCAAAGCCCGATGGCCGACAGATGCAGGCGAGTGCCAATCGAGACGAAAATGGCGCCCTGCGATGGAGAGGTCGGTGGTGACTGCTAATTCCTCGCCGGGACGCGGGCGCAGCAGGGCGCAGTCATCTCCAATGCCGAGCCGGACGATACCGTCTCCGCTCCGCCCGGCGAGAGTGCGGATTTGGCGGATCAAGTCGAGTTCGCCGGGCTTGTCGTCGCTCATCGAAGAGCGTGTCCGCTTCGATCGCATGCATTGAGGATAGGACAACCGAGCGGGGCTATCTTCCTTAGATCGAAAACTGGCTGCGGTCCCTGGACTCAGAAGTCGTGATGATCGTCGATCAAGGCAGCGATTGTGTGTGCGGAGGTGTCTCCCGTTACCGCATCTGCTAATGGAGAGTTGGCCTGTTCTGTTTGTGCTCGCAATTTGGCCACGGCGAGCCAGTTGTCCTTGTGTGGTTTGTCGGCGATCCATGGGGGAAGTGGCATGCACAGATAGTTGCTGAGGGCCGCGGCGTAGCCTTCGTAAAGTGCACGCATGTCGCGAAGCCTTTCGACGGACTGACCATCGCGGCAGACCTTGACACCGCTCTGGCAGAGCAACTTGTAGAGCTGGTCGTATCGTTCGGCGGGGAGGCGGTCGGGCGCATTGTTGACCGGCGCAAGGGAGAAGATCTGTGTCAGGTCGACCATCGCGTGTCGCGCCATGGCAAAGGTCAACTGGGCCTGACGCGCCTCGTGACCCTGCACGCCCGCAATGAGCAGCGCCGACGTGTCGAGGACGGCTGTCAAAGCGCTGATCCAGCTCTGGTTGTTGTGCTGCGAGCGGAAATAGCAGAGCAGCGGGTAGGAGATATGGCTTTCGAGCAATTCCGCCGACCAGCGTTCCCACTCCAAAAGCAGCTGGGCAAGGGTTTCATCTCCACCTTCGTAAGAGTGTCGGCGCATGAGCTCCGCAGCGGTTGGTGGAGATCCGGCGCGGGCATCCAGTAGTGAAATGCTGACTTCGCGTCGCGAAAACGCGCTGTAGAGGACGGGAAAATACCCCATAACCACGGCAAGAAGGCCGAGCCCGGTGCCGGATTCAAGAATGACAATGGCACGCACCCAGCCACGGTGCGGCGTCACGTCCCCCAGCCCCAGCGTGAACAGGGTTGTCCCGCTTACGTAAAGGTCAGAACGGAAGCTCGCAGAATCCAACGTGTCAGTGAATGGGCTGCCCAATGCGAAGTAAATGAGTGCAAAGCCCACGACCATTGCGCCAGCCCATACCGCCAGCAGAAAGATCAGCGACATTGGTCCGTAGTAGCTGAAGGCCGACTCGCGTTTGCGCAGATCGTGAAGCCGTTTTGTAAAAAAGACCCAGGGCCGCCAGGTAACGGTATAGAAGATGCGCGTGAGCCGGAATCTACCGGTGGCCCGGCGTGGCAGGATGATCGTCTGGAAGGCATCGAAAAGCACGGCGAATAGACAAGCAATGCCGACGATCAGTGTAAGAATCCGCATCGATCCTCCCGAATCAGGTTGTCCAGTGGGCTCCGCAGCCAGCACATTACAACCGGCCAATTGAATGTATCCTAGCCGAACAACCCAGATGCTGAGGCTGCGACCAAGGGAGGCCGCCTGAGAGCCATTTAGTCTTGATCTCAGGGACTTCTCCCTGGCGATTGTTTTGTTAATGGGTTGATTCTGTGCGGGATGAGAGCTGAGGACAGAGCAAGTTTCAAGATTTTTTGCGCTTGGACGGTAAGGAGAAGGGGAAGCGAAGCAAGAATTTGAAAATGATTCTATGCCCGAATTTCGTTCGGAATCGATTGACCCGGAAAGGGACCCTTTGTTAGCCTTAATGAGCATCAACCGTAGCCGCTGCAACTGAGCGGCAGTCTTTTTTCACGGGCTGAAAGGCCCCTTACCATGCGCTGTTATAAGTACAGGGCGAATTGCGGCTCTGCAGATCGCAGGGATGAAGGGCGAAGATGCTGCGCAAACGCTATTACATTCTATTTGTTGCCAGGGATGAGGACGGGCGTGTTCATAAGATCCCGGTACCTCTCCGGTATGCATACGGATTTGTGGCAGCGGCCCTGATTGGTGCTTTCACCATCGTCGGGCTTGCCGGCTCTTATACCAGGATGCTGTTGAAGACAGAGAGCTTCAACCAGGTCAGGCAGGAAAGAGAAAATCTCAGAAAGAACTACAAAGAGATGGCCCAGATTGCACATGATCGCAATGTGCAGGTGGCGTCCCTTGGAGCACTCGCAAGCGAAGTGACGGCTCTCTACGGGCTGAAGCATAACAGGCTTGCACAGGTTGAACCGGCTGTAGCCGCGCGCACCGCGGCAGCGCCGACGCCGGCTACGCTTTCGGTTAAGGACGATGTGAACCAGCAGCAGGTCAAGCAATCGATCGAACAGTTTTATGCATTGCGTACCGAGGCGATGTCCGGCCAGGTTTCGCGTGCGCTTGAGGGCGGGTTGACGCCGACATTTGGCGGCGACTGGACGGAATTTGCAGATGCGCCTTCGATTTGGCCGGTTGAGGGTCGAGTCGGCTCCAGCTTTGGTGAACGGGAAGATCCATTTAACGGTGAAGGTAAATTTCACACTGGCGTCGACATCGAAGCTCCATACGGAACACCGGTACGTGCGTCCGCCGACGGCGAAGTCAGCGGGGCCTCGATGGGTGCGGGTTACGGCCGCGAGGTGGTGCTGGACCATGGCCATGGATTCCTGACGGTCTATGGACATCTTTCCGCGATTGCCGTTCTTGCCGGACAACATGTAATTCGGGGGCAGGTGATTGGGTATGTGGGCCAGTCGGGACGTGCTACCGGTCCACATCTTCACTATGAAGTCCGTATCAACAATGTTCCGGTGAATCCACACAAGTATCTGCGCAGCACCTACGATCAAATTGCGTCGCTCGATAGCAATGCGACTGTTTCTGCCGGCAAATAGAATAGGTATTCGCGAAGTGAAAAGCGGCTCCCATCTGGGAGCCGCTTTTGTTTGGGGAGCCAACCTGATTGCCGGTCCAGCAGGGCTGCTAATTCACGCTGCAGTTATCCAGGACGAAGTTGAAGGTTGCGCTGTTGGTTACGTCCATGTTGATTCTGGCTGGAATCGGCAAATCGTGGACATTCTGATACTCCATCTCCACGTGTACCTCCTGCGCTTGATCGGGCTGAACTCCAGGCGCCTGGAACCGGGCAAGGAAGCCTTTGACCAGCATGCCCTTGTCGGTGGGCTTGAAGGTCGGGGTGATTTTGACGATCATGGTGGGGCTGACGACATCGAAGTGTTGCAGGATGAGGCTGTCGTCGATGAATTCGGTCATCGTGGTGCCGTTCACATCGGCACGAAGGCGGTGGCCTTTTTCAGTGTTTGTAATCTCCAGACCTGTTGAAACAGCTGGGATTAAAGATCCGTTGACGAAGGGGTCCAAAACTGCATGAAGCCTAGCAGGGACTGATTGGTACCTGTGTGCAAGCTGTCGAGAATACTTGTCGAGTCTGCGTCGAGCGGATGCGCTGGGTCGGAAGTCGGGTTCCAGTCGATTGTGGATCCGCCCGCAAGACGGGCGTGGAGGGTGATTTTCACCGTCTGGGCGAGGGTGATACGCGGATCGTCGGTGGCTGCCGAGGCACCCTTGCTGGAAGTGAGGAGGAGAGTGCGCCAATTTGGATGGACGTCGCAGGTAAAGCCGTTCAAACCGGTTCTGATAGCTGAGAAGTAGATCCCAGATGCCTTGGCCAGGAGTTGGTCGTTGAGGCTGGTGTTAGGTGGCGTCTGGGGCGCTGACTCTGAGGCCGTGGAAGGAATTGTGAGCGAGTTCTGGGCTCGAGCTAATGCTGCGCCAACGATGCAAAACGTGAGGAGGGCTGCCGAAAGCCGCGTTGAAGAGGAGAACGAGACTTTGGGCATGGCGCAAGCCTGCTTTCCAGAGTATTGAGGGTATTGTGCCTGTTGAAGGCGGGGTGCGGCAAGGGAGATGCAAGGGGTTGCGTGGTTGAGCGTACTTAGCACTTGCGTTACAAAACAGACCAGAGACATGCGTTACAGCGAAGCGGAACACTTATGATTCCTCGCTTTGGTCGGACGCACGATGATGCGGTATGCCCTGGAAAGAGAGTCGTATCGTGGATCAACGCCTGCAGTTCTTGTCGAGCTACCAGAAGGAGGAGATGTCAGTCTCGGATCTCTGCCGTGAGTTCGGAGTGTCACGGCCTACCGGATACCGTTGGATCAACCGTTACAAGGAAGTTGGACCGGAGGGTCTCCTAGATCTCAGCAGTAAACCTCACAGCTGCTCCCACGCAACGCCGGAGAGGACCGAGAACGCGATCCTTGCCCTTCGAAGCAAGTACCCGTCGTGGGGAGCGCGGAAGCTCAAGGCGAGGTTGGAGCAGCTGGATCCCAATGTGGACTGGCCAGCAGCCAGCACGTTTGGCAACATTCGCCATCGAGCCGGTTTAACCAGTCCGAAGCGGAAGAAGCGACGCACGACTCCGTACTCGGAACCATTCTCCGAGGTGACGGCGCCGAATCAGCTCTGGTGCATGGACTTCAAGGGCTACTTCAGTACGGGCGATGGCACACGTTGCGATCCATTCACTATCACCGACGCGCATAGCCGCTATTTGATCCGCTGCCAGATTGTCTCCCGGATGGACTTGAGCCAAGTCAGAGCAGTGTGCGAAGCTGCGATGCGCGAGTACGGAATGCTCGCCCGGATCCGAACGGACAACGGAGCGCCATTCGCCGGTACTGGGCTGTTGGGCTTGTCGAAGCTCTCGCTCGGATGGATGAAGATGGGGATTGTTCACGAACGCATTCAACCAGGCAGACCACAACAGAATGGACGCCACGAACGGATGCATCGAACTCTCAAAGAAGACACAACGAACCCCGCTGCCCTTACTTTGCGATTGCAGCAGAGAAAGTTCGACCGGTTCCGACAGATGTTCAATCACGAGCGACCGCACGAAGGACTGAATAATCTAACGCCGGGAAGCCTGTACCAGCCCAGTTCCGTGATGCTTCCGCGCACACTAATTGAATTTGTCTATCCCAAGGGATTCATGACCCGCAGGGTGAACAACAGCGGCGACATCAGCTGGCATAAGGACAGAGTGTTCATCAGCGAAGTTTTTCGCTTCGAGGATCTGGGCTTTGAGATGGTGGGGGAAGACTTTTATAGGGTCTTTTTCCGCGATCTCGAGATTGGAGAGTTTGATGTCGAAGCTCTACGGTTAAGGCCCGTGCAGGTCTCGCGCTGACCCTGAATCTCTCAGCTTTTTTTCCGTCCTTTCGGCATCCGTTGCAATCGTGGTTACCGAAAACCGGACTTCACGGGCATTTCGGGATTACTTCCGGATTGGCGACAATCCGAGAACTATCTGGCAACTTCGCCGCAAAGCAGGATCTTTTGAAATCTTGTACTGCCTCTGCGGAATCCTCACAGCTACGCACGATTGACGTTGCGTGCGCGCCCGCAGGTCAATCTTGCGTTGTGCCGTGTCGGCGAAGAGGATAAGGTTTACCGGGGAGCCTATGCTCAAGCTAAAATCCAAAGTATGATTCGACCGACGGCACTGATCACTTTGTCGACGTTTCTCGTATGTGCCGCGGCCTCGCTGGCCCAAACACCTGCGCCCCCCGTGACCCTGTCTGACACGGAACAGCGCACAATCAAATCTTCAAAGACCGGTCGGAGTTACGACCTGTTTATTTCCCTGCCGGAACACTACTACACATCAAAACAGTCATACCCGGTGCTCTACGTGCTGGACGGCTGGCATTTCCCCTTGATGGCGTCCATCCAGAAGAACAACATCTACTCGGAACGCATGCCCCCGGTCATCGTCATCAACATTGGGCAATCGCCGGCCAAGGACGCGATGACTCTCCGCGCACGCGACTTCTCGCCGACCGCGATAGCCAACACCCCGGGTTCCGGCGGCGGCCCGGCGTTTCTGGATTTTCTTGAGCACGAACTGGTGCCCTTTATTGACCACACCTATCGCACGAATCCCTCCGACCGCGGGCTGCTGGGTCACTCGAGGGGCGGGGAGTTTGCGCTCTACGCGCTCGAGCAACGGCCCGGCCTCTTTCAGCGAATCGTTGCCGTAAGCCCGGCAATGCCTCAAGACAGCGTGATTTTCACCGGTGCGCGCCGCGCTCTCAGTTCACTGCCTGCTTCAATTCGCCTCGATCTCTCGGTGGGAAGCGAGGATGAACTAGGGTTTGCGGAGAGCACAACTGCATTCGCGCGGCTCCTCGATGAACTCAAACCGAAGGGTCTTGACTACCGCTTCACGTTGTACCCAGGAGAAAACCACAACTCCGTACGATTGGTCGCGTTCCCCGCGGGCCTTTACTGGGTTTACCGCCCAGCCAAGTAAACGTGCCGGCAGTTGCTGGCGGGTGAATCACCGGCGGCAATCCGGAAGTAATTCTGCCCAATGACGATCTCAATTCGGCGGCGAAGTGCATGTAATGTAAAACGGCCTTTTCGGTAACTTCGAGCCCCAACGACCATTCGCAAGCAGGCCATGGAAATGACAGAGTATGAAAAGCATGGAAAGCCAAGAAGCCGGCTTTCCACCCTTCCCACACTCCTTGGAAATCCCTTCGGGATTTCCACATTCCCACGTCCTCGACGACGAGATTAGATATTTAGAAGCTTCGGTAAAGACCCAGCACTAAACCCAGCTTTAAGCCCCTATCACCGCAAGGGACTTGTAATGGAGGTCCCCGGTCCAAAGTGTAACGGATGTTCCGGTACACTCATGGTATGGTTGGCGGGGTTCGGATTTTCGCTTTCGAGGTGAGTCATTCATGCGTTCTGGTCTACGTTGTCTGGCGGCCTTGGTTGTCATGGCGCTTCCTGCTGCCGCACAAGATCATGCTTCAGCGTTGCAGACCGCGTTCGCTCGCGCGGGTCACTTGAAGCGGGGCATCAACGCGAGCGAGTGGTTTGCGCAGTCGGCCAGTGACTACTCTGCGGCGAGGACCAACCGCTACACGGATGCGCAAGACATTGCGTTGATGGCGCAGCTTGGCTTCGACAATGTGCGAGTGAGCATTGACGCGACACCTCTGGAACAGTGGCCGCGTGGCGCAGATGGGTTGAACGACGAGTTCGTCGGACGGCTTGACCAAGCCGTGGATACAATGCTGGCCAGCGGGTTGGCGGTTCAGATCGACCTGCACCCGGAAGACAGCTACAAGCAACAACTGCGGACAAGCGACTACGCAGTGGATCGGCTGACGATGTTGTGGCGTAAGCTTGCGGCACACTACGCAACCCGCGACCCGGAGCGCGTGTTCTTCGAGATTCTCAACGAGCCAGAGGCAAACGACGTTTATAGGCGGGCGGGTATCCAGGCACGGCTAGCGGCTGCTATTCGCGTAGTCGCGCCGAGGAACACGATCATTGCAACGGGTCCGAACTACTCCGACATCGCTGACTTGCTGACGCAGCATCCACTGAGCGACGGGAACGTGATTTATAACTTTCACTTTTATGATCCTCATGAGTTTACTCACCAGGGCGCGGGTTGGGGGGCGGCATGGTGGAGTTATACCCACAACATCCCATACCCCGCGTCAGAAGGCAACATGGCGGAGCTGTTGAAGGAAGTGCCGGATCCGGCAAACCGGTTTGGGCTGGAAAACTACTGGTTGGATCACTGGGACGCACATCGGATACGCCTGCTGATTGACGAGGCGGCGGGGTGGGGCCACGCCAACAATGTTCCGCTGATTTGCAATGAGTTTGGAGCTTACCGGGCGTATGCCGACGAACAATCACGGATGAATTGGATTCGTGACGTGAGGACGGCGTTTGAAGCGGATGGGATCGGCTGGGCAATGTGGGACTATCGCGGGGGCTTTGGTGTTGTCTGGAAAGAAGACGGCCAGCCCGCGAAGGTGGATGAAAAAGTCGTAGAGGCGCTCGGGCTGAAGAGGTAGGGGCTGCGGCGAAACCTGTTCGTGATTTCGAGTTTCGGCGATATGATCGGCGGAGGATTCCCCTCTGGGAGGATGGCAGTTTCCATCTGGTCCCATGCCCCTGCGGGGCCGTTCATCATGAAAGCGCGATTCTTCCTGTGGTGCATTTACAAATTCTCGCGTCCGCATCCATCGAGATCAGTCCCTCGGCCGGATGGACAGTCCGGTGTTCTTCTCCATCGTTTCGTACCACGCATCGTCCTCGGAACCGTGCAAGGTTACATAGTCTTCGTCCGTTGTTGCCCTGCGCGATGCCAGGAATGGTTCGGCATCCGGTCCAACCGGATGCCGCAATTGCCAGGTTCCGCTTTCAATAATTTCGAGGATCTTTTCGCCCACGAGATTCGACGGCCTGGGACTCCGGAGCGACGCGGCAATCATGTGGGCAAATCGGCGTTGGTGCGGGTAAAGGGAATCGCGCATTGGCCCCCCAAGTCCTCTTGCCATCGCGGTATCAATGATGCCGGGCTCGACAATGGCGACACGAACGCCAAACATTTTCATCTCCTGGGCCAGTGCCTCGCTTGGAGCTTCTAACGCAAATTTCGACGCGGCATATGGGCCGAGCGGGGATGTGGAGACACGTCTGGCAACAGATGTGACATTGACGATGTAGCCACTGCGCTGTTGGCGCATGTCTCGAATGACCGCTTTGATACAACGCAAGGCACCGAAGTAATTGGTCTCCATGACGGCACGGAATTCGGAGAGGGGAAGCTCTTCAATGGATCCATTCCGTTCAACGCCTGCGTTGTTGACCAGGACATCGATGTGGCCAACCTCTTTGTAGATTGCTTCGATGCCAGATTGCACCAAAGCGTCGGAGTCGAGGTCCACGGCAGAGATATTGATGGGCAGGTTTTCCGCCGCGGCATGCTCCGCGAGCTGCGGGCCTGCGAAGGGCTTCGCATCGTTGCGTAGACTGTGTGGCCGGCTCTTGCAACAACGAGGGCGGTAGTGAGGCCGATGCCTCTGCTCGTGCCGGTGATGAGTAGGCCTGCCATGGATGTCTCCCTGGTTACTTGCCGGTATACGTGACATGCCAGACGCTGCGGGAGCCGTCGTCGGTGACGAACAGACTGCCGTCTTTCGCGACGGCGATACCTACGGGGCGGCCCCAGACCTGGCCGTCATTGGTGACAAAGCCAGTGAGAAAGTCTTCGTAGCTGCCATCAGCGTGACCGTCATGCATGGGGATGCGGATCACCTCGTATCCTGCGCGGTTGGCGCGATTCCATGATCCGTGTTCCGCAGCGAAGGCGTCGCCGTGGTATTCAGATGGGAACTCGCCCATGTCCGGGTAGAAGGTCATTTCAAGCGAAGCCATGTGTGGCTGCACGAGAACGTCGGGGGTAATGACCTTCGAGGAAAGGTTCACGCGCTTGCAGTTTTTTGCCTGCGCGGCAGTGAGCGCGGCGGCCTGCAGGTTGGGGCCGGTTCCGTTGCCGCATGGCTCGGGAAGGCGCGGGTCCTGATGGCCGCCCATGTAATACCAGGGCCAACCGTAGAAGCCGCCCTCCTTGACGGAGGTGACATAATCGGGGACAAGGTGATTGCCAAGGTCGTCGCGCTCGTTTGTGGAGCACCAGAGCTGACCGGTGATGGGATTGATGGCTTCGCCGACACAATTGCGGATGCCAGAGGCATAAACCTCGACGAACTTGCCTTCGGGAGTGAACTCGAGAACGTCGGCACGGTGAAACTCCCCGGGGTGGGTGTCAGCGTCGTCTACGTTTGAGCCAGATCCAACGGAGACCAGCATGTGCTGCCCATCTTTGCTGAAGACAACATCGCGCGTCCAATGGCCCCCGCCGGTGAGCTGTGCGTAACCCGGAATTTTAGGGACCACGGTCTCGGCGGGACCAGTTGCTTTCAGGTCGCCGGAGTGATACGGGAATCTCTGGATCGTGGTGGCGTTGCCGACATAGACGTACTTAGGATTCTCTGCGGGGTAGAAGGCGATACCAAAGGGGTGATCGAGTCCGGTGGCGAATTGCTCTATCTTCGCAGCCTTTCCATTGGCGGCAACGCCGCGAAGGGTGAAGATGATGCCGGCGCCGGAGTCGGCCAGGAAGAGGTCGCCATTCGGTGCGGTTCTGATCAGGCGCGGCATGGTAAAAGTCCCGCCACTGAGAGCCATGACCTGCTTGTTGTCCGCGCGCTGCATGGGCGCTGTGTCGCCACCGGCGTATAGCGTTACTTTGAAGCCGGCGGGTGCGAGTGGCCATGCGTCGGCGGGGCGCGGGATTACGTGTGGGGTGTTGTTGACGGCTTCTGCGGGGTTGGGCTCAGGCAGGTCGGCCAGCGTGATCTTGCGGCGGATGCCCGGTTGCTGCTGGTTCCAATCGGCAAAGGCGGCGTGGCCGGTGATGACTGTCGGTTTGGAATCGGCCTGAGCATTGGCGGCCGGGACGGTGAGACAAGGCAGCAGCAAGCCGCAAGATACAGCGAAAGCCGGGAAGAGACGGGACAAACTTGGGAAGAAGCTCATAGGTCCTCTCATGGGGAAAGCGGTTCATTGTGAATGACGTCGAGAGCGAGTGAATGGTCGCGGCTCGTACCCTGCAAGAGCGTTGTCTCTCGGAGGGCACCCTATCAAGTTATTTTGATGCATCCGGGGCAGCGGAAGTAGCAGGCGGCGAATTCTCGCCCTGGGCCAGGCTGGTGAGCAACGAAGGCGAGAGGGTGGCCGTGACAATGACGCGGTTGCGCTTTTGTGTGACTTCGGCGGTCTTCAGGAGCTGTTTGAGGCCGCGATTAGCGAGTCCGTTGCCTGAACTGCTCTCAGTCAGCGGCGCGGTGAATCCGCGGGCAACGGTAACCAGCGTGGCGAGGGATGCGGCCTGGCTGGTGGCCACTTCATCGGTTGCCGCGATCTCTTCGACCTTAAGGTTAAGCGCGCCAGCAAGCGACAGTGCAGGAGTCACGCTGGCGACGATGGTGGAATCGTCTTCAAGCGGCAGGGAGAGGCCGAAGACACTGATGGCACCCTTCTCAGAAAACGGCATGCCGATTTGACCGACGCCCCAGGCAAGGGCAAGCAGTGGAACATCGTGGTAGTGCTCAGCAAGGAGGGTCGATCCAGAAAAGGGCAGAGCGGCTGTGCGATGGCGGTCGAGCATGGAGTGGATCTGCTCAGGGGTTGGGGTATTGGAGACGGCCAGTGAGTCGTAGCCGATTTGTGCGACCCGCACCATTCGGCCTTCCGAAGGAATGGAGTAAATGGTGTGGCCGTCGTAGGACTCGCGGGAGGCGGCGTGGCTGTCGAGCCAGTCGTTCAAGCGCTGGCCGGTGAGCTTGCCAACCAGGACCATTGAGTAGGAAACGGGGCCGTTAGGGCCATTGGGGTCGGGCATTCGATGAAGCGCAATGGCGACCTGATCCAAATCGCGCTCCCAGTCGATACCGGTGGCGTCTACGAATTGTTGATACTCGGGGACACGACTGGGCGGCTTCAAGTCCTTGTGCAGGAAGGAGCGCACAGGCTTCATGTTGATGAAAATAATCCCGTCGGATTCGGGGAGCAATCGGGCTGCTTCTGGCGGAGCCTTTGAGCGCAGGAAGATTGCCACGGTCAGGAGGAACATGACCGCGGCCAATATCCACAGCGTTTTGCGGGTGCGTCGGTGCATGGGAGACCGCCAGAATCAAGGTAACACTTAACCCGGATCGGCCCCCTGATTCAATTGCGGTTCCTAATTCCGGCCAAAGTCCAACTTTCCGGACAGGCAAAGGGTAAAAGGGGAAGCAAGGCAAACATCCGCTTAAGAGATTGTTATTGCAAGCGTGCAATCTCTGGAGTTTTGCTGGTCGGTGATACGGATATCAATCTCCGAGAGAGACGGGCCAACGGATTGGCTTACTGGGCGACGCTGACTGTGTAGATCTTCCCTGTCGATTCCTTCCCAGACTTACCATTTTCACTTTGAGGTGCTCCAGCAGATTGCGGCATGATTCCGTATTCGCCCGTGCCCAGAGCGCTTTCGATGGTGATGGTGTACACCTGGGGAGAAATCTTCTCCGGCTTGAATTCGATCGCATCCCGGGTCGCTTCGCCGGCCTTGAGAACACCTCCATTTAATGAGCGGAACTGGCGCGCGCCGTCGACGGGGTGGAAGCGCAATAACTGATACAGAGAGATTGACGCTCCATCAGGCAAGTAGACCGCCAACGTGACAGGAAGGGCCGCGTTCACCTTGGAGCGCCTGCCTTCCACGAAGCCATCGACATCGGTCTTCAGGATATGTATCGAGGTGATCTTCTTGAGCGCCGTGGGGGATCTTGAAGGTAACAGTTTCAGGCTCCATGGGAACCCATGTGCCTGTCTTGTCCTTGATGTAAATGCCTGGGTCCTTCAGGGCCGGCAAGTCCTGGTTTGGATCCGCAGGCGCACTGACCGGTGCGGGGATTGCGTCGAATCCTCCTGCCTCCGCCATGGCGGGTGCGCCAACAGGCGGTGGCGCCGTCGGAGTGCCACCGAAGTTAGTCATGTTCAGGTGCAGGTCTCCGTTGACGTACGCGTTCATTTCGGTGCCCTGATTGATTAAATTGTTCTTTCCGTGAATCATCAGAAGCGGAACGGCAGCGACCCAAAGAGGCGGGAATATGAGCCCGGCAACGGCGATGGCAGCTGTGCCGGTGGCGACGGCCGCATCACCGACGACTCCGGAGGCACCGGGGCCCTTGGCGGCCTTATCGCCCCGCAGCGGCACTCTCTCCTGATCTACCAGACGGAGGAAGACAACACTGATGGCAAGTTTGCCAGCGCCCATCGCATTGTGTGGCACGGATTCCGTGACAATGCCCACGGCGCCCGCGCCCTTCTTGATGACAGGCACGCCGGAGACCAGGACGTCATCTCCTACCTCGAACGGCACCTGTTGGCCCACGCGGGCATCGGACGAAGTGACTGTCTCAGTGATGCGGACCTTGACCATCGTGCCATCAAGCAAGGTGTCGGGCGGAGGAGGCTGCGAAGGCGCACTTTGAGCCGGTGTGGATTGAGGCATCGACGGCGCTGAGGCCGGTGCGGGTGCAGGCTGGGCAGCGTCCGTGGCGGCAGTTGCGGGAGCCGGGGAAGGAGCGGGGGCCTGAGGGTCTTGCTGGGCGATGAGTGTCGCGGACAGCACCGGGACCCAGACACATGAGGCAAGTTTCCGTGTCATCGGCTTGTTTTCTTGTTGGAGGTCACCCAAGCGGGGAATGGGTAGTGAAAATAATCTACCTAAGCTGGTTTTACGTGCAAGGGAATTCTTGCGAAGCATTGATCCCAAAAGACAGTCAGCGCGAAACGCACAAAGGCCGCGGTTCCTGTTTGCGATGGCCAGTGCGTTGCCTTTCTGCAGTTTGCTCCCCCGGCGGCGGTGTGCTAACCTTGATTTCTGTGCCGTTGTGCGTGCGGAGCGGGAGTGTGTCCGCACGGCCATTCGGGATGGTTTATTTGGTTTCCGGACTGGTTTTCGGTGTGTTTTCCGGGTGGGAAGGGCTGGCGTAGCTCAGCTGGTAGAGCATCTGATTTGTAATCAGAGGGTCGGGGGTTCAAATCCCTTCGCCAGCTCCACTTAGAGGAACCTGAATGCGGATCTTGAAACCGTAAGAAATTCACCGGCGAACGAGGTTTTTGAACGCCGGGCCTGTCCTCCGCGGCGATCCCAGAGAGGTGACATGCTCCGATGTGCCGGAGGTATCCGGACGGGGCCTGATGCGTCGAATGCGAAGCGTTGAATTGGACGCGCTGCAGTGGGTTGGGGGTGGCAAGAAGGCGGGGTTGGGACCCTTAGCAACAGGTTTTGATTGCTGGGGCGAATGGGCACAGGTGGCCGAGCGGTTAATGGCAGCAGACTGTAAATCTGCCGCTCCTTGGAGCTACGGAGGTTCGAATCCTCCCCTGTGCACCATGAATTGAGGGTTGTAATGCGCGGAGAGCCGCAGCCAGGTGAGCGCAAGGGTTTGAAGGGCGCGGATTCCGGGAGTTTGGATCCAGCAAGTTCGGATCTGGACAGGCGGTTCAAAACAGCAATGGCGCTTTACGCGGTGTTGGCTGTGCTGGTCTGGTTCACGGTCGGCAAGGGTAACGTCCTTGTTTTTGGTAAGCCGGTGGAAATAAGGTTGGTTCCGCTGGTGGTGATAGGCGCCATGGTTTTACGCACCATACTGGCACGACAAGCGGAGAGGATTCGCCGGAGCCTGCAGGAAGGTGCGAGGGATGAGGGCAGGAGTTAGACGCCCGAGAGTTTGCAAGAGGGCTGATGTAGCTCAGTTGGTAGAGCACTCCCTTGGTAAGGGAGAGGTCACCAGTTCAATCCTGGTCATCAGCTCCATAAATCAGCTGCTGTTGTTTGCGGGAGTAACTCAGTGGTAGAGTCACAGCCTTCCAAGCTGTTGGTCGCGGGTTCGATCCCCGTCTCCCGCTCCAAAGTTTTGTGGTCAGAGTGGACGGGTAAACAAGGCTTCAGGACGAGGATAACGAAAGATGTTTGAGCAGGCAGGAATTGCCGTCCGGGATGAGCAGGGATATGCGCAACTGCATGCGCTGATCGACACAGCCTTTGATCCACGGGACGTGGAGGTTTTGCTGGTTCGCGTGAGCAAGGCAAAGCTGCGGATCCGCGATTACGCCGGCGTTTTGAAACGCGGATTGCTAGGCAAGGCGGCTCCAACGCTGTACGAGGCGTTGCCGACATCTGACCAGGGATTGACGCGCGAGCGGTATTTGCGGCTCGTGGAAGCGGTGCCGTTGGAACTACGGCAGCGGTATTTCAGGGTGTACGCGTATTACTGAGACTCGCGTCTCAGATTCTTTGTAGGTGGATATCACCGGCGAGGCCGGTTCGACCAGGGAAAAGTTTGACGGAAGGGGAACGAAGATGGGCAAGGAAAAGTTTGACCGTTCGAAGCCGCACGTGAACGTGGGAACGATTGGGCACATTGATCACGGCAAGACGACGTTGACGGCGGCGATCACGAAGGTATTGCAGAAGCACAACCCG